>Ga0222662_1000029_pt1 | contig 132905 bp, 110 predicted proteins | sample AntAcemetagen600_FD_179821 | JGI IMG/M metagenome (GOLD analysis project Ga0222662, IMG submission 179821) | Saline water microbial communities from Ace Lake, Antarctica - #600 | ecosystem: Environmental > Aquatic > Non-marine Saline and Alkaline > Saline | place: Antarctica: Ace Lake... | reverse complement strand
CGGCCTCATCGAGCCCGTGGACCGAGATGCCCGAGACCGCGGCCACCGGCGAGTTCACGGTCTACGCGGTGGACTTCGGCGACCTCGACGGCGTGCAGCTTCGTCTGTTCGCTCCCCCGTCGGACCTGCCGGTCTTCAGTGAGCTCGGCTGGCGCCTGCTCGTCCCGGTCGATGAGGCCGGAGGAAACAGCCCCGGCGCCCCCGCTCCGCCTGCGAACAGCGAGTCTTCGGCCCGCTCAGTCAGCCAGGCGCTGCTCGACATCGGCGTGACGCCGCGCGAGGTCTGGGGCGCGTCGGCGACGAACTGCTCCACCCAGGAAGACAACTGGTACCGCTTCGCGGTGCATCACACGGCGGGGAACATGACGTCGGGCGGCACCGTGCAAGGCGCCGTGCAGGGCCTGCAGAGCTGGTCCATGGGCGGCGGCGGGTTCTGCGACATCCCGTACCAGTTCCTCGTGGGCTTCGACGGCACCCGCTGGGAGGGGCGCAACCTCAACTACTACTCGGGCGCGACCGGCGGCGGGAACAACAACGGCAACATCGCCATCAGCCACCTCGGCTGCTTCCACCCGTCGTGCACGCCGGAGGACCCGGTGAGCATCGGGATGGCCGCCGGGGCGCGCTGGCTGGCCCAGACGCTCGCGGCGGAGCACGGGATCGTGACGACGTCGAGCACGCTGCTCGGGCACCGCGACCACCAGAACACGTCCACGGCCTGCCCGGGCGACGGGATCCACGGGCGGCTGGACGAGTGGCGCTCGGCGGTCGCGCACTTCCAGGGCACGGTGGTCGGCACGTCCTGGGGCGGCTCCGAGGTGACGGTCACCCTCGGCGCCACGGAGGCGCTGTGGGTGGATGTGCGCAACGACGGCATGGAGACGTGGACGTCCAACAGCAAGCTGGCACCTTTGCCGCGCGACGTCGCGAGCCCGCTGGCCGCGAGCTCGTGGGAGAGCGGGACCCGGGCGAGCGGCCCCGACGCAAACACGGCTCCGGGCGGCACGGCGCGGTTCAGCTTCGACGTGGTGGGCGCGGACCTCGGGGAGTTCGATCTCTCGTTCACGCTGGTGGAGGAGTGGGTGACGTGGTTCGCCGATCTGCCCGTCGGCGGCGGGCCCGCTGAGGGCGCGATCACGCTGCGGGTGGTGGTGGAGAACGAAGAGCCGCCGACCGACCCGCCCGCCGATGACGACGACGCCACCGACCCTCCTGCCGACGACGATGACTCCGCGACCCCGGGGGAGGTAATCGACGACGGCCCTCGCCCGCGAGGCGAGCGCTTCGCGGCGTTCAGCGCGACCGACGATGGGCTCGGCTGTGGGTGCACGGTCGGGCCTGAGGAGCGAAGTGGCGCCTGGCTGATCGCGCTGCTCGGGGTGGCGCTCGGCCTGCGGAGAAGGCGGCGGAACCTGCCTCAGACCTGAGCCCGCGCAAGCGCGTCCCGTGGAATCATGAGCCCATGCGCCACCTGCTCCTGTTCGCCCTGCTTCTCCTCCCCCTCGGCTGCTCCGACACCGTGGATGACGACGACGACGCCACAACGCCGGCGTTCGGCGACGACGACGACGCCACCACCCCCGCGCCGGACGACGACGACAGCGGGGACGACGACGACGCCACCGCGCCCGACCCGTGCGCCGAGAAGCCGCCGGTGTGCGAGGGCATCTGCGCGCTCTCCGAGCCGGTGTGCGACCCGGTCACCGGCTGGGAGTGCACCTCGCCCGGCATGGAGAGCCCCGAGACGTCGTGCGACGGGTTCGACAACGACTGCGACGGCGAGGTCGATGAGGACGGGGTCTGCCCCGACTGCACGTTCGACACCACGGCGCTCTCCGGTGCGCTCTACGCGGCGTGGGACATCGACTTCGACTTTGACTGCAACACGTACTTCACGTCGCTGGTGTCGGGGCCCGACTGGGCGAAGGTCGTGCCCGAGGATCCGCTGGAGCCGACCGAGACCTACTACGGCAACGCCAACCAGAACATGGGCTGGGGGCTCGTCGATCCCGACCCCAACAACCGCCGCATGGTGGTGACCTACTCGTGCTGCGAGGGCTGCGGCTGCCAGGCCCAGAACGGTCTGACGCTGCTGTACACGTGCGAGCCCACCGACCCCGGCTGTGGCTGTGCGGGCGAGACGAACTGCCCCGGCTTCCTCGACGCGCCGTTCATCCCCAGTCCTCTCGAAGACCTGACCGCGACCATCAACGGACGCGCGCTGACCTCGCCCAACGGCCTCGCGGTGGGCCCGCGCAACTCGTACTACGTCGGAAACTTCCGCTCGTCGCAGTGCACGGATGCCGCCACGTGCATCCCCTGCGGACCGGACCAGCCCGGCGTGTTCTGCAGCACGGACGGTGAGAACTGCTGCGAGGAATCGGCGGTGGGGCGGCTGGTGAACTTCACGTTGCCGGACGCAGCGGGCGTCTCCACCTGGCGCACCGACGCGATCTATCCCGGCGAGGAGATCCTGGGGCTCGCCACGGGTCGCGACGGCAGCGTGCTCGTGGGCACCCACCAGGGGAACCTGTACCGGTGGGACCCCATCGCGGTCAGCAGCACCCTGCTTCAGACGTTCACCGGCCCGGTGTTCACGATCACCCAGGAGCGCCCAACGGGCGACTGGTACGTCGGGGTGCAGGCGGACCCGCAGATCGTGCGGCTCAGCGAAGCGGGCACAGAGCTTCCGCTGCCGGCCACCGTGCCTGCGAACCCCGCCGGCGAGGGCGTGCTGCAGTGGGGGCCCGACGGCCAACTGTGGCGGCTGCAGGGCGAGGTCAGCGCCAACGCAACGCTGGACGTGTACCCGTTGTGAGAGGTGTGTGTGGTGCGGGGGCGCAGCGGCCCGCGTAGGGTCTGCGTCATTGCTGGAGGGACTTCCCCAGCCCGGAGCTTCAGACCATGCGCCAGACCCTCTTCGCCTTCCTCGCCGCCTTCCTCCTCCTGCCCGGGTGTCCCGTCGGTGACGACGACGACAGCAGCAGCGCTAACGATGACGACGCCACCGCGAACGATGACGACGCCACCGCAAACGATGACGACGCCACCGCAAACGACGACGACGCCACCGCAAACGACGACGACAGCGCGGGCGACGATGACGACGCCGCCGATGACGACGACAGCGCAGGCGACGATGACGACGCCGCCGATGACGACGACAGCGCCGGTGACGATGACGACGACAGCGCCGGTGACGATGACGACAGCGCCGCGCCCCCGCCTGCGTGGGTGGGGGAGACCTTCTGCCTCGACTGGAGCTCGGTGACCTGGATCAGCCCGGACGCGGGGACCATCGCCCAGGCGGCCTCGATGGGCTTCAACCTGACGTCCGTGCCCATCCTGATGAGCCCCCTGTCGTTGGACAACGGCTTCGAGGCGCGGCTCGCGGGCGGCCTGACGGGCGCATGCCTGCAGAACACCGGCTTGTCCACCGCCGATACCGTGGGTACCTGGAACGATCCCGACGTGGAGCTCGGACCGACCGCGGTCACGCTCTCTCTGGGAGTCGGCTCGTTCCCGCTGCTCGATCTCGAGATCGACGGCACCATGAACGCGCCGGGCACTCAGCTCACCAACTCCTCGATCAGCACGCTCATCGACATGGGCACCACCGGCGGCATCTGCTCGGTGGCGAACTGCCAGGCTTGCCCTGGCTCGGGCTCGATCCAGTGCCTACCGATGGAGGTCGTGGGGGCAAACTGGATCAGCCAGGGGACCGCGGGCGGCACGCTCACGCTGGTGCCGTAGCGATCAGCTGGCGCCAACTCCCTACATCATCCCTGCGATCTGGCTGGCCACGCTGGCGAAGAAGCTGACGGTCATCGCAGCGACGAGGACCTGCACCATGCGCTCCTGGGCGGTGGGGCGCGCCACCGTGATGGCGAAGTAGGAGGCCTGCGCGGCGACCTGGGCCGGCGCGGGGCGAGTGGGCACAAACGCGAACGGAACAATGTCGGAAAGGGTCGGGATGTCGAGGGTCGGCATCTCCAGGGTCGAGAAGGTCGAGGTGGCGGTCATGGACATGGCGTCGTCTCCGGGGTCAGGGTTGCAAAGTCGCTCCCTTCGAACTGCACCCGGCGTGCCAGCTTCAACCATCGGCGAGACCTCATCCGTTTGGCGAGTTCTCGCCGCGTCGCCGAGGCGAGTGAGCCGGGCTGTCCCGGTGTCCGAACGTGTCCGCGGACGTCCGGAGGCTCGTCAGGAAACCTCAGGAGTGCCGCCGCCCGGCGCGAGCCACATGGACGTGCACCCCACGGTGCTCGACTTCCTCGGGGTGCTCCCGGTCACGGACTGGGACCTGGACGGCGATGTGCTCGGCCTGCCCCCGGAGGAGTGACCGTCCTTCGCGCCGAGGTAGGCCCGGGTGCCCGCACGAGCAGTCGCACCAGCAGCACGCCGGCCACGAGCACCGCCACGATCCCGAGCGACTCCAGCAGCGCAAAGGGCACGTCCGCTCCCAACCAATCGGTGACAGCGTCTGCGACCGCTTCCTTGCCTGCCCCGCGGGACGTCGTCAGAGCAAGCTCCACCCCCCTCGATGCGTTGGCCAGCAGCTCGCCGACTCCCCATAGCCCCAGCAGCCCCAGCAGCCGAAGCCGGTCCCGGCGGCCCATCTCCAGGCTCGCCAGCAGCGTCAGCGGGATGGCCCAAATCACATAGCCGGGGAACGTGATCGACAGACACAGCAGGGTGATCAGCAGCGAGCTCGCCATGAGCGCGGCCAGCGGGACTCGACCGCGGACCCACAGGCACAGCGCTGCCACCGCCGCCACGCACAGCAGCACCGAGGCCGGCTTGAGCACGGCGACCGGCGGCTGCACGCCGAGGTTCCACAGCAGCGCCCACAGCGAGATGGAGGCGCCGGGATCGACGTTGTGGCTCACGATGGGCAACAGCCCGTGCGCGACAAAGTGATACGCCACCCAGGCGCCGAGCAGACCGAGCACCACCGGGACCCACACCGCGAGGCGCGCCATGGGGCGTCCCACGTGGAACGCCACCGGGAGCATCAAGATCAGCAGGAAGTACTTGCCCGCCAGCGCCGTCACCACAAACAGGGGCAGCAGCCAGCGGGTCGCGCGGGCGTGGGCGGCGCGGTGAATCGCCAGCGCAAACAGCGCCACATAGGCCTCTTCCTGGGGGAGCACGGCGGCCGCCATCCACACCGGCGGAAGCAGGGCGAACGCCATCAGGAGGAGGCGCAGCGTGGAGCCCTGGGCGCCCATCGTCGCTCGCGCCGCCGACGCGGTGGCCAGCAGGCACGCGGCCGTCCACGCCAGCGCGCCGATGCGAATCGCCACAAAGGGGCTCGCCAGCTGCGCAGCGGGTCGTACGGGCAACCCGAACAGCCCGGGCAGGAGCGGCGGGAACGAACCCCACGTATCCCAGAGCCCGGCCGCCCGGTAGTCACCGAAGAGCACCGCGGGGTGCAGACACATCCAGAGCAGGCGGGGCGCGTCATCGCCGAGCTCGGCGCCCCCGGTGACCGCGTGCAGGGCCGCGCCGGCTGCGAGGCTGAGCGCCATCAGCGCCGCCAATGGCAGGACGGCCTCGGTCTTCATCGCGGTCTGCACGGGCCGAGCCTACCGGTTTCGCTGGGCTACCCTGCTCGCCGGACGAAGCATGGAGACGACGCCTGGCGGCTGGACCGTCATCGACCGAGACGCCGGCGTGTTCAGCGCCGAGTACACCTTCACCAAGGACGGGTTCGCTCGCTGCATGACCGCCCGGATGGGGGACGGCTCGATCCTCCTGGTGTCACCCGGGGCACGCATGAGCGATGCCTGCAAGGACGAGATCGCCGAGCTCGGTCCCGTCGGCGCCGTGATGTCCAACAACGGCCTGCATCACCTCGGCATCCCCGAGTGGCGGGCTCGCTTTCCCGAAGCCTCGGGGTACGCGCCGGACCTGGCTGCGAGCCGCATCGCCAAGAAGAACCCTGAGGCGGGCAGCCTCGGTGGGCTCGCCGAGCTTCAGGAACGAGCGGGCGACAGCTTCGGCGTCTACGAGGTCGCCAACACCCGGGTGGGCGAGAGCTGGGTGTGGGTCAAGACCGAGCTGGGCTACGTCTGGTACGTCTCGGACATCCTCATCAACATGGCAAAGCCGCCGGCCGCGTTCGTGCCGCGCATGCTGTTCACGATGACGAAGTCGGCGCCGGGGTTCCGGGTGTTCAACCTGAGCCTCGCGTTCGCGGTGAAGAACAAGAAGGCCACCTTGCGCGCGCTGCTCGAGCAGATGGACGCTCACCCACCGGCGGTCATCGTGCCCGCCCACGGCGAGGTCCTCGCGGGTCCCACGCTGGCCGCCGAGGCGAAGGCGCTCATCGAAGCGGCGCTGTAGCGGTCTACTGGCACTCCTTGCTCGTCAGCGCCATGTCCAGGGCGACCTTGTCGTCGTTGGTCATGTAGACGTAGCGCACGGTGCCTCCGTGATGCAGCACGTACTTGCTCGACGGCAGCCCGCAGCCCTGCTTCATCGCGACCTTTCTCATCTCCGCCAGGAACTCGTCCATCTCCCCGTAGGTCGACGACGTGTTCGTAAGCGTCGCGGTGGTCACCAGCGTCAGGTCGTCCACGACGACGGTGTCGAGCCGGGTCTCGTCGTCCAGCGTGAGCGGGAGCTGCGGGTCCAGCTGCGCCTTGAGCTCGCCGAGCACGCGCCGAGCCTCATCGGGGTTGGGCGCGCAGTTGCTCACCGCCATCACGGTGGCGAACTCCTCGTCGATGAGCCAGCGCCCGTCGTCGGCCTTGCCGAGCAGCGCGTAGTAGTCGGGATCCGTGGCGCACTTCACGGTGGAGTAGCGACTGGCGCTGATCTTCCAGCGCTCGCCGTCCGGCTCCATCGTCACGTTCTCGTAGGTCGCCTGGTCGTTGAGGAGCTTCGCGCTCTCCATCAGCTGGTCCACCAGCGGCAGGAACATCGAGACCGCGAAGCCACGCTCGGTCACGTTGCCGTTGGCCGCGTGGCGCTTCACCTTGAGCACGGCCTTCGGCGCGTAGTGGTCGTACGCCGACGGCTCGAACGCGTTGCTCGCCGCGTTCATGGCGTCCCAGGTGGCCCGCGCTGCGGCCTTGCTGTCCGGCGTGAGCGCGGACGCCGCTGTGTCCACGGCCGCGACCGCGTCGCCGGACGAGCTCGCCGACGTGTTGGAGGTCTTGGTGCAGCCGAGCGCGAGGCTCAGCAGAAGCAGAATCGACAATCGTGCGCGCATGGCGATCACGGTACGCTCTCGCCTCATGACCCGCACACTCCCGCTGCTTGCGCTGCTCGCGCTCCCCTTGTTGTCCGGCTGCTTCTCGCAACCGCTGGACTGCCAAACCGACGCACTGCAAGTGTCGGGAAACGTGGTCGATGAGGAGGGCGAGGGGATCTTGCCCCAGGCGGCGATCGTGGATCTGGTGCACTCCCCGGACGGCTGCATCGTGCAGGCGGACATCCGAGTGATCGGGGCGGGCGGCCAGGACTGCGAGCTCCGCGCTGTCGCCACCGAGCCCCGAGCCGATGGTGGGCTCCTCGTCACCGAGTTCACGCTCAACTCCACCGGCGACTGCGGCTGGCCAACCTCGGTCAACGGCAACTCTGCGGGCACCGGCGACAGCTGGGTGGAGCTCGTCGGAGGGCTGGACTACAGCCAGGTGACCGGGTCCAACATCTGCGCCACGGGCGAGCTCGTCCTGACTCTGGATGTCACGCTGAACGGGAACTCCAGCGAGCAGCTCACCGGCTCGTTCCGGTTCAACGATGGGATGACTTCGGTCGAAGACCGCAGCGCGACCTGTCCTACCGAGTAATGCGCGCTCCCCTGCTCCTGATGTGCCTGCTGACGACGGGCTGCTTCCCCAACGGTGAGTGGGTCCCCACGGTGTGGGGCGGCGCCTCCATCGACGACGCCAGGGACCCGGGCGGCGCCGGCACCTTTGCCACCGACGACTGCTCGGTGACGCTGGACGCGTTCGTGGTCGGGATCAACGGCGGCGCGCTGCTCGACGAGCTCGGCGACGCCGCCGCCGTGCTGCCCGGCGACCAGATGTTCGATCTCGTGGAGCCCGGCCCCCACTCCATGGCCGCGGTGCTGATCAAGCGTGGTCTCTACCCCGAGATCGCGCTGATCACGGGCCCCCCGGACGCAATGACCGACAGCATCATCGGGCGAGGGCGGCTCATCGGGATCGACAACGCCGGATCCGACGCCAACCCCATCCGCGGCAACGCCGACAGCCCCGCCCGAGACGCGATGGAGGCTGCCGGCGCCACCGCGCTGGTGTGGGGCGAGCTGACCTGCGGCGACGAGTCGCTGGCCCTGGACCTGCGCATCGACGACGAGCTCGCCCTGCTCCGGTGCCCCACCGGCGACTTCGAGCTGCCCGGTGGCTCGTTCGGCGTGACGCAGCTCATCCCCCGGCCCGAAGCCCTGTTCGCCGACGGCCCCGCGCTGCTCGCAGCAGACGACGGCGACGGGCTGCTGGAGATGAGCGACCTCGAGGCCGCCGGGCTCGCCGCCCCTCTGCGCCTTGCATACAAGGACGCCTGGGAGGGCGACGGCGGCGCCTGCACGTGGGAACTGGCCGCGAACCTGTGAGCGCGAGCGAGCAAGGCGCGACGGAGCCACCCACCGGCACCGTGACCCTCGTGTTTACCGACATCCAGGGCTCGACCGCCCTGTGGGAGCGCCTGGGCGACCGCTTCGCCGAGTCCCTCGATCTGCACGATCAGATCATGCGCGCCGGCATCGCGGCCCACGCCGGATACGAGGTCAAGACCGAAGGCGACGCCTTCATGATCGCGTTCCGCTCCTCCACCGACGCCATCGCGTTCTGCATGGACGCCCAGGCAAAGCTGTTCGACGCCGACTGGGCCCCGGAGCTCCTCGCCCAGCCCGAGTGCGGCGACGGGAGCGAGCCGGCGTGGCGTGGGGTGCGGGTGAGGATGGGCGCGCACACCGGGACCCCGACGTGCCGGCCAGACCCGGTCACCGGGCGCATGGACTACTTCGGGCCCGTCGTGAACCGCGCCGCGCGGGTGGAGGCGGCGGCCCACGGAGGGCAAGTGCTCGTCTCCGCTGCGGCCTGGGCCTGCGCTGAGCCGTCGGTCAAAGAGACGAACAAGCTCACCGAGCTCGGCGAGCATGGACTCAAAGGGCTGAGCAAGCCCGAGGTGCTGCGCCAGCTCCTCCCGCCCCGGTTTGCGGCGCGCTCCTTCCCCGCGGTGCGCACCACCGGGGGACGGCAGCGAAGCAACCTCGTGCGGCGCCAGAACGCGTTCGTGGGCCGGGGGGCGGACCTGGAGCGCCTGCACGCCCAGCTCGGCGATGGCAAGCGCCTCGTCACGCTGCTTGGCCCCGGAGGCACTGGAAAGACGTCCCTGGCGGTCCGCTACGGCGCGCTGCATCTGGGAGAGCTGCCAGGTGGCGTCTGGCTCTGCACCGCCGAGAAGGCCACCACCGAGACCGAGCTGGCCATGGCGCTGGCCAAGGCCCTGGACTTGCCGCTGACCGAGTCCGATCCCGTAAGCCAGGCGGGCGAGGCTCTGCGCGGGCGAGGGCGCTGCCTGCTCATCCTCGACAACCTGGAGCAGGCCACCGAGCCCGCAAGCCAGGTGGTGCCGCGATGGCTTGAGCAGGCCCCTGACTGCCGCATGGTGGTGACCAGCCGGATCCCCTTGCATGTGGCCGGCGAGCAGCTGCTCCCCCTCGAGCCGTTGGCGATGCCGAGCAAGGGCGCGACCTACGAGGAGATCGAGGCCGCCTCCGCGGTCGAGCTGTTTGTCCATCGGGCCCAGGAGGTCTCCGCCCGCTTCGCGCTGACCCCGGCCAACGCCGCTGACGTCGCCGCCATCGTGCGCGAGCTCGACGGCCTGCCCCTGGCGGTGGAGCTCGCGGCGGCGCGGGTCCGCATCCTGCCGCCCAAAGCCATCCGCAAGAAACTCAGCCGCCGATTCGAACTGCTGCGCGGCAAGCGCAAGGACGTACCGGACCGGCAGGCGACTCTGCGCGGCGCCATCGACGGATCGTGGGAGCTGCTGTCTGCGTTTGAGCGGCAGGGGCTCGCGCAGTGCAGCGTGTTCGCCGGGGCCTTCGCGCTGGACGCCGCCGAGTCCATCCTGGAGTTGGATGGCGAGGACGCGCCGTGGGCCATGGACATCGTGGAGGCGCTGGTGGACCACTCCCTGCTGCGGCGCCTCGGCGACGAGGAAGAAGAGCCCCGGTTCGGGCTGCTCTCGTCCATCCGCGCGTACGCCGCCGAGAAGCTGGAGCCGGCCATGCGCGCCGCCACCGAGGAGCGTCACGGAGCGTTCTACGCCCAGCGCGGGGACGACCAGTGGCTCGCGGACCTGGACGGGCCGGACGAGCGAGAGACCCTGGGAGTCCTGCGGGCCGAGCGCGCCGATCTCCAGGTCGCCGTGGACCGCGCCATCGCCAGGGGGGACAGCGAGACGGCGGTGCCCACGCTGCGTGCGTTCTGCGCCATCGTCGCGGTGACGGGGCCGTACTCCGACGGGCTCTCGCGCTTGCAGCGCGCGCTGGCGATGCCGGGGCTCGAGCCCGGGGAGAGAGGGCGGCTGATCCGGGAGGAGGGTCGGTTGACGCTCTCGGGTGGGGCAGCCGACACCGCCATCGCCCTTCTGGAGCGAGCGCAGACGCTGGCGGTGGAGTCCGGGGAGCCGGCCTTGCAAGCGGACGCGCTGAGGGATCTGGGGGCCGCGAGGCGCAGTCGCCGGCTGCTCGATGAGGCCGACCACGACCTCGCCAAAGCGCGGCAGCTCCACCTCAGTCAGGGGCTCGCCACGGCCGCCGCCATCGATCTCGCCTACCGCTCCAATGTGGCCGGAGACCGCGGTGACCGGCAAGCCGCCGAGGAGCAGAGCGCGCTGGCGATCCGCGAACTGCGCCAGGCCGGAGCTCGACGTGCGCTCGGTGGTGCCCTGGGCAATCAGGGCGTGCGGCTGATGAAGCAGGGCCGCCAGGCGGAAGCCCGCGCGCTCCTGCACGAGGGGCTCGCGCTTCTCGAGGAAGCCGGGGACCGGCGGACCCAGGTGGGGCATCGGGTGGCGCTTGCGCTGTTGGAGCGTCGCGAAGGCGCGATCGACGCCGCAGCAGAGCTGCTCGCCGATGGGCTCACCACCGCCCGAGAGCTGGGCGAGCGACGACTGGAGGGGCGGGTGCTCTCCACCCTCGCGCTGGTGTGGCGCGACCAGGGCCGACTCCAGGATGCCGAGACCGGGTTCCGCGAAGCGGTGGCGCTGCACGCCGCGCTGGGCAACGCCCGCGGGGAGTGCGTGGCCCGAGGGAACCTAGGCGAGACCGTGTTGCTCGCGGGCCGCGCGGACGAGGCGATCGGGCTGCTCGAGGCCGCGGTGGACCAGTGCGCGGCCATCGGGTTCGAGGGCGCCCGCGGCGCGTTCTTGGGGGCGCTGGGCGAGGCCCTTGCGACCACCGGCGACCGCGAGGCTGGGCTAACGAGGCTCGACGAAGCGGCGCAGATCCTGGACTCGAGCGGGCCCCAGGCGGAGCGCGCCAAGCTCGCGGAGCGCCGGGCCCGGGTGGTTGGGTGACAGATCCGCGAGGGGCGACCGCAGGCTGATCGCCCCTTACAGTGACGGTGGAGGGTTCATGAACCATCGCTTTCTCGTCGCTGCCCTGTGTGCAGCCCTGTTCGTCGGATGCAGTCAGCCTACGGTCCTCACCCAGAACGGCGTGTCGATCACGGTGCCGCCCGGCGCGATCGACGACCCGTCGATCCTCAACGTGTCGGTCGCCGCGGGGCTGCCCGCGCCGCTCCCCGCCGGGGTCGAGCTGCGCAGCGAGGTGTACGAGTTCACGCCCCACGGCATCGCGTTCAACGAGGCGGTGACGATCGAGCTGCCGTTCGACGCATCGGGACCCGACCTCGACTTCAGTGATCTCGGCGTGTTCCGCTTCGAGGATCTGGACACGATGGACTTCATCGTCAGCCAGGTCTCCGGCGCGAGCTTCGACCCGGCAGGCATCGCCAACTTCCAGACCGACGGGTTCAGCTGGTACGTGGTGGGGGAGATCGGAGAGACCGGCGACGACGACGACGCCACCGGAGATGACGACGACGCCACCGGCGATGACGACGACGCCACCGGCGATGACGACGACGACGCCACCGGCGATGACGATGACTCCACCCCCATGGAGGACTGGCAGGGCAACCTCGTGGTGACCGACAACGCCGATGTGGCCGGCTTCTGCGATCAGTACGTGAGCGTCTCCGGCTCGGTCTCCATCACGGGGCCCGCCGTCACGGACATCGACCTCTCGTGCCTGCAGAACATCGGCGGCAACGACGGTCTCGTCGTCACCGGCACGGAGCTCACGACGCTCAACCTGGGCGCCCTCGCCGGTGTCGCGGGCCCAGTACTTATCGACATGAACCAGTTCCTCGCCACGGTGGACCTGGACTCGCTCGTGTCTGCGGGCAACATCGAGTTGGCCGGCGACCCGATCACCGGGCTCGCCATGGGCAGCCTGAGCAGCTTCGGCGCAATGTCCCTGCAGTTGAATGGGCTGGAGAGCCTGGACGGGCTCTCGCTGCCGACCAGCATCACCGGCGACGTGCTCCTCGAGCTGTCGGCGGCGACGGGCCCGGGAGCCTTTGGCGCGGTGGACAACTACGAGAACCTGAGCCTGCTGAACACGCTGGCGATGACCGACTTCATGGGATTCAACACCCTGACGGTGTCTGACAGCTTGAGCATCGTGGGGCACTCGGGCGACGTCACTGGATTCCAGTCGCTCACCACCGTCGGCGCTGACCTGTCCATCCAGCAGGTGACAGGCGGGGAGGTCATCGACATCGCGCCGGGCTTGCTGAGCATCGGCGAGACGCTGAACATCAGTGGGAACGACGATCTGGTCGTCATCGATGGCTTCGCCGGCCTCGATGTCATCGGCGGCGACCTCACCATCTCCGACAACCCGCAGTTGGACAGCCTTGGAGGCTTGATGGGCCTCGTCGAGATCGGCGGACAGCTCTCGATCCAAGACAACCCGAACCTGCCGCAGACCGAGATCGACCTGCTGGTGAGCACCATCGGGTCGGGCAACATCGGCAGCCTGAACATCGGGAACAACGGACCGTAGTGGTCAGCGCGCGAGCCCCGGCTTGCCGTACAGCTCCTTGGCGTTCCCGCCGAGCAGCGCCGCGAGCGCGTCGTCGGACAGCCCCAGCTCGATGATGCGTTTGATCTCTCGGTCCCAGGCATACGGGATGTTGGGAAAGTCCGTGCCGTAGATCACGCGGTCGGGCCGCACCGAGAGCATCCACGACGGGTCCTCGATCCCCGGGAAGTAGTCCGCGAGCAGCATCGTGGTGTCGAGCCAGAGCCCGTCGTATCGCTCGAGCAGCGCCCCGTAGGCGGCGAACTCGTCGGCGCCGAGGTGCGGCACGCACAACCTCAACGTCGGCCAGGCGTCCAGCACGCGGGCCACCCGATCCGCGTCGCAGACCTCGTATGGATCCACGGGGTAGGCCGGCGACTTCGGCTCGCGGCCCGCGTGGATGATGAGCGGGCGGTCGTACTCGGTGCAGACGGCGTACAGCTCCGCCATCTCTGCGTCATCCACCGAGAACGCCTGCACGTGGCAGTGCAGCTTCACGCCGCGCAGCCCGCTGTCGAACGCATCCCGCAGGATCTGCGGCGCCATCGGCTCGCCGGGCAGCACCGTCGCCAGGGGCACCAGCCGATCCTCGCCCGCCGCAAAGCTAGCCATCCACTGGTTCAGCGTCGCAGCCATGCCGGGCTTGTGCGCGTAGTGCAGGCCCACGACATGCTCGACCCCGCGCTCGCACAGAAAGTCGATGACCTGGGCGGCGTGCAGCTCGTACCGAATGGGCCAGCCGTGCTCGGCGAACCACCGCCAGATGGCGTCGAACACCCGGTCGGGAAAGAGGTGCACGTGAGCATCGACTACCGGCGGGAGCTGGCTGGGCAGGCGCGCGCCCTCGACGTCATCGACGCCCGCCAGGGGCGAGGAGAGCATCCCGCAGCACGGCGCCGCGGGCGGGGAGGGGGAGTCGGTCACGACCGGGTCAGACGGTCGTGCCGTCCGGGGTCGCGGCAGGCTCTGCAGCTGACTCTTCGTCCTTCGGCTCGCCCTTGAGCACCAGCAGCGCAAGCAAGATCGCGCCGCCCACGATCGCCATGTCGGCGACGTTGAACGTGGGGTAGTGCTTGCCGCCCGCGATCTTCGTGAAGAACACGGCGACGGGTCCCGACTCGGCGTACACGTCGAGGAAGTCGGTCACCTCGCGGAAGCGAATGCGGTCCAGCAGGTTTCCAATGGCGCCCCCGGCAAGCGAGCCCAGGGCCACCGCCGAGATGGTGTCGTTGCTCGGCAGCTTGAGGACCATCCACACCATCACGCCCACGGCGACAAAGCCCATGAGGATGAGGAACGTCATGCCCCAGGCCTGGTCCCCGAACAGCGACCACGCCGCGCCCTTGTTCGTGCGGTGCCAGATGCGGAAGACGCCCTCCCACACCATGATGTGGTCGTTCACTGCCAGGTTGGCCCGAATCCAAACCTTGCTGACGAAATCGAGCACCAGGAGCGGAATGCTGACGCTCAGGAAGATGCGAAGGGGTCGAGACATGGGTTCCTCTGTCCGGGCGGTCCACGGTGCTGCCAGCGGACCGGGAGACTACACATGAAGCGGTTCGTGGGCATCGTCGTCATGCTCATCCTGCTCGCCGGCGCGGCCATGTTCCCCGTGGGGAGCCCGCAAGGCGGTGAGACGATCACGGTGCGCAGCGGCGACACCCTAGGCAAGTTGGCGAGCCGCCACGGCGTGTCCGTGACGCAGCTTCGGCAGTGGAACACCGTGGACGGCGATCTCATCCAAGTCGGTCAGGAACTACAGATCGACGAGGGCGGCACGACGCGCCCGCTGTGGCAGGTGGTGCGGGAGCTGGCCCAGCAAGACGGGGTGGAGCTCGCGACCCTGCCGAAGCCCGCGCGCCGCGGCACGCCCAGCAAGTCCGCGGCGCGTCCCGGGACCCGCGCACCGAGCCTGCCTGACGGGGTGTATCCCACCGACGACGGGGGCTTCGTCAACGACGACGGCATGTACGTCAACCGGCGGGGCCAGCCCATCGACGAGAACGGCGACGTGCTCGGCGGCGAGCCGACCCCGCAGTGGGACTCGCTGTCCCGCCCCGCGCCAAAGCAGTGCCTGGACGCGATGACCGGCATCGGCGAGGGCGGCGACAACGCGTTTGGCCGCTCTGAAGGGCTGTCGGCGAGCCAGGTGAGCGGCGCCGTGGCGCGGTTCCAGAAGCAAACCCTGCGCTGCGCGGACGGCCACGACGACATCTCGGGCCAGGTCTCGCTGGAGCTGGTCATCGGCTGCGACGGCAGGGTCAAGTCCGTGACGGTCCTCGGCGATGGAGTGCGTTCGGGCGACTTCGCCGCCTGCGTCGCCGACGTCATGCGCTACGCCCCGTTCCCGGCCCATGCCCGGGACGAGGTCACCGTGCAGATCCCCCTCACCTTCGACTGAGCCGCACACCTCTCCGCAACGACGCCTCGACCCTCCACAGAATCCGCGCAGAAGCTCCGGAACATCTCCTCGTGGACGGGGTCGGTTCGGTGGGACGGTGGTTCCACCAGAGGAGGGTCCATGAACGGGAAGCAGAAGGTGTTCTTGGTTGCGATGTCGGCGGTGTTCGCCCTGGGCGGCAGCGCGGTGATGCTCGGCGGCAAGGTCAAGGGGCTGTTTGAGACCGCCGATGCGGAGCTCGACTTCGTGACAGAACCCGCATCCGCGCGCCCTGCCCCGATGAGCGGGATCTTCGACTTCGGCGATCTGGAGCCGATCCCCTCCGCCCAGGCCCCAGCCCGGAACGGGTACCTCTCGTCGAGCTACATGGGCGGCTCCGGCGCGCTCGACCACATGGCCGAGCTCGTGGACGGCGGCATCGTGCTCGACGGCGAGACGGTCGCCCTGGGCGCGCTGACCGCCTCGTACCACCAGAGCGTCGCGGTGCCTGCGGGAGCTGCCCTCGTCGCGTTCGCGAACCCCGAGCACACCGCCATTCACACCGGCGGCGGCACCACCCACATCCAGATCGGCGTGCAAGCGGCGAGCGGCGAGCTGCCGCAGCGCCCGCCGGTGCAGCTCATGCTCGTGCTCGACACGTCGGGCTCCATGGCTGGCCTCAAGATCGACCAGGCACGTCAGGCGGCGCTGGGCGTCATCGATGCTCTCGACCCCAGTGACAGCTTTGGCCTGGTGACCTACTCGGACGAAGCGCGCATCGCCCACCCGCTCGGGTTGGTGGGCGACGGAGAGGCAGCCCGCGCCGCCATCGGCAGGGCGCGAAACGGCGGCGGCACAAACATCGCCGACGGCCTCGCCGTGGCCTACGAGCGCCTGCTGGAGCAGCGCAACCCCGAGGCCATCACCCGGGTCGTCCTGCTGTCTGACGGCGAGCCCACCCAGGGAATCACCGACCCGTCGCACATTCAGCGGCAGGCGTGGACCGCATTCCAGGACGGGCTACAGACCACCACCCTGGGCTTCGGGGTGGGGTTCAACAGCAGCTTGATGATGGGGATCGCCCGCGAGGGCAAGGGCAACTACCACTTCGTGCGTGACGGCGCGGGACTGGCGCGGGTGCTCGACGAGGAGCTGGAGCAGCTGACCCACGTGGTCGCACAGGCGGTGCGGCTTCGGGTCGAGCTACCCGCCGACGTCACCCTGGTGCGCGTGCTCGGAGCCGACATCCTCGATGAGTCCGCGAGCCGCCGCGTGCGGGCCGTGGAGACGAAGCTGGACGAGCGCATCGCGCGGGAACTCGGCATCGCCAGCGACCGCGAGGAGCAAGACGAGAGCGGGCTCAAGCTAGTCATCCCGTCGTTCCACCTGGGCAAGCACCACGTGGTGATGCTCGAGGTTGCGGTGCCGGCGGGGACCGGGCTGCGGGAGCTCGCCTCGGTGGAGGTGAAGTACAAGGACATGCTGTCGAAGCGCAACGAGACCCAGACCGCGACCGCCACCGTGACGCGGTCCGAGGACAAGGGCGCAGCGTTGGCGAGCCTGGACCCGCGGGTGAAGAAGAACCTGCTGGGCTTCCAGACCGGCGAGGCGATGGTGCGGGCCGGGGCGATGGTGGATCGTGGCCGCGCCAAGGAAGCCGTGGATCTGATCGACGGGCAGATGACGCTGCTCGCCGTGGCCGCGGAGCGCTGGCGCGACACCGAGCTCGGTGACGATGTCACGCTGCTGGGGCGGTACAAGGACGTGCTCATGGCCCAGCACAGCGGCGTGCTCGACCGCAGCGCGCGGGGCTTCATGGGCAAGGCGCTGGCATACAACGGGTACAAGCTCACGCGCTGAGCCCATTGCTCGTCACGAACCGATGCATATACTCGCTCATGCCTGAACACCGCTTTCCTGACATCACGATCGACGAAGCCTTTGTGCGCGCAATGCCCAAGGCCGATCTTCACTGCCACCTCGACGGTTCCCTGCGCGTCCAGACGATCCTGGACCTCGCCAAAGAGAACAACGTCACGCTGCCGACCACCGATCCGCAGGGTCTGAAGGACGCGCTGCACGCCGGCAAGCTCTGCGACGACCTCGTGGACTACCTCAAGGCCTTCGACATCACCTGCAAGGTGCTGCAGACCGAGGCCTCGCTCGAGCGCGCTGCTTTCGAGCTCGCCGAGGACGCCGCCGACGAGAACGTCCGGTACATCGAGGTCCGCTACGCCCCGGTCCTGCACACCAACGAGGGCCTGCGGCTCGACCAGGTCGTGCAGGCGGTGCTCGATGGCCTCAACCGCGCCGAGCGCACGTACGACATCAAGACCGGGCTCATCATCTGCGGCATCCGCAACATGGATCCCGAGATCTCGCTGCGCATGGCCGAGGTCGCCATCGCGTTCAAGAACCGCGGCGTCGTGGGCTTCGACCTCGCGGGCGCCGAGGTGGACAACCCCGCGAAGCACCACCGCGAAGCCTTCTATTTGATTCGGAACAACAACATCAACGTGACCATTCACGCGGGTGAGGCCTACGGCCCCGAGTCCATCGCCCAGGCCATCCACTACTGCGGCAGCCACCGCATCGGCCACGGCACCCGGCTGCGCGAGTCGGGCGACCTGCTCAACTACGTCAACGACCACCGCATCGCGCTCGAGGTCTGCCTCAAGTCGAACATCCAGACGCGCTCGGCGAAGTCGATGGCGAGCCACCCCTTCAAGTTCTTCCTGGACCTGGGGCTGCGGGTGACGTTGAACACCGACAACCGTCTCATCACCGACACCACGATGAGCGACGAGTACCTGCTCGCTCAGCGCCAGTGGAATTTGTCGGCGGAGGAGCTCGGCTGGATCATGGACAACGGCTTCCAGGCCGCGTTCCTGCCGTTCCGCGACAAGCTCCACCTCACCGCGCGGGTGCGCAGGGAGTACGCCGAGCTGTGCGCGAGCTACGCGGACAAGCAGGCGGTGAAGCCCACGCGTCGCAAAGCGGACCCCAAGAAGTCGTCCGAGCCCGCGGCGCCTCCCGCATAGGGACTCGTGGACTGGAACGACGTTCGGCACTTCCTGGCGCTGGCCCGACTCGGCTCCGTGCGGGCCGCCGGGGCGTCGCTCGGCGTCAGCCACTCCACGGTGGCGCGGCGCGTAGAGGCGCTGGAGGCTCAGCTGTCCGCGCGCCTGTTCGACAGGAACCGCGACGGCTACACGTTGACCGAGGCCGGGCGCCAGATGGTGCCTGGCGCGGAGCGGGTCGAGCGCGAGATGGCGAGCCTGGAGCGGGGACTCGCGGGGCAGGACGAGCGGCTGGAGGGCCGGGTCGCGGTCACCTGTTGCGACAACTTCGTGGCGGGCTTTCTGCTGGCCGAGCTGAGCGCGCTCTGCGATGACTTCCCGGGCATCGAGCTGTCCGTCAACACCGACAGCCGAGCCTTCAACCTGTCAAAGCGGGAGGCGGACATCGCGATCCGCACCCTGCCCAAAGGCTCCCAGCCACCTGAGCACCTGATCGGGACCAAGGTCGTGCCGGTCATCGTCGCCAGCTACGTAGCCGTCGAGCACGCCGACCGACTGGACCCTGACGTCCCCGGCAGCTCGCCCCGCTGGGCGTCGTTCGAGGACCGCAGCTTTCACGAGGCGGTGGTCGCGGGATCGAGCTACCCCGACGTACCGATCTGGGGCTGCTTCACCTCGTTGGAGCTCCTGGTGCATGCCGGCGAGCAAGGGCTTGGGCTGATGATGCTGCCCACCTACGTGGGCGACGCGACCCCCACCCTGCGCCGCCTCAACCAACCTGATCTGCGCCACTTCGCAGACCTGTGGCTGGTGAGTCACATCGACCTGCGAGACAACGCGCGCTTCCGGGCCGCGCGCCAGCGCATCGCCGAGAGCCTGGAGCGTCGGCGCCCGCTGTTCGAGGGCGAGCGGTGTCCCGCTGCTGCACCCGTGGGTCCCAAAGGCGTGACGCGTGGAGCGGCAGATGCGCCGATAGGGTAGGGCCTCAACCGCTGGAGCCCATCATGTCTGTCGACGCCACGTTCTGGAACAACATCGCCGAGCACTACGCCAGCCAGCCGGTGGAGCGGCCCGAGGCGTTCGAGCGCAAGATCGCGATCACGAAGGCCCGCATGAAGCCCACGGACGTTGTGCTGGACGTGGGCTGCGGCACGGGCTCGCTCGCCCTGATCCTCGCGCCCCACGCAGCCCAAGTGCACGGGCTGGACGTGTCCACCGAGATGATGCGAATCGCCCGGGGCAAGGCCGAGGCCGGCAACGTCGAGAACGTCACGTTTCACACCGGCGTGCTCGACGACAGCGCACCTTTTGCGGCCGGAAGCCTCGATGGGCTCCTCGCGTACAGCATCCTGCACCTGCTGGAAGACCGGGACGACGCGCTCGCCCGCATGTTCGCCCTGCTCAAGCCCGGCGGGTTCTTCGTGGCGTCCACCGTGTGCCTCAAGGGCGGGTGGGTGCCGTATTCGCTGATCCTCCCGGTCCTGAAGTGGATCGGGAAGGCGCCGATGGTCAAGGTTGTCGGCAAGGACACGATCGTCGCCGAGATCGAGGCCGCCGGGTTCGTGGACGTGCAGCAGGTCGATGTCGGAGCAGGGCCCAACACCCTGTTCACGGTGGCCCGCAAGCCGGAGTAGGCGGGCTCAGACTCGATGGGTGTTCTAAGGTCCGGCGGCTCCCCGCTGCTCAGTGACCCGTCCCCGGAGGCCCCGTCTCAACCCCAACCGTCCTGAACTCGACTCTCCCCCAGCTCCTGCAAGCGGGTGGAGACCACCGACTGCTCATCGATCCCGAGACCGGCGTGAGCCAGTACCGGGTCGCTGCCGGGGAGCGCGACACACTGCCCCTCGGCTCCTGCACGGGCTCGTCTCCATCGGCCACCGCGTACGGCGCCGCCGCCGCCCTGTACGACAGGTTGCGCGCCGCGGCCGACCACGAGCGAGAGCTCGATGACATCGCGCGCGAGCACCGGGAGCGCCTCGCCGCCCTGTTCGAGCTTCCGCAGGAGGCTCGGATCGTGCTGACCCCGTCGGGCACAGACGTCATCTACCTCGCCTCGGTGCTCGCCCTGGCCAACGCCGAGCGGGTGCACCACCTGGTGGTGGGCGCGAGCGAGCTGGGCGGCGGGACCGTCCGAGCGGCCCGAGGCCTGGCCATCTCCCACATGACCCCGTTTGGCACGGCGACCGCTGGGGCGCCCTTGCCTGGGCTCGCCGAGCGCTGCACCGCGGAGCCGCTCTACCTAAGAGAGGCCGACGGGTCCCAGCTGGACCTGGATGAGGTGGACGACATCGTGCTGCGGGCAGTGGACGCGGTGCCCGAGGACATCGCGGTGGTCTTGCACCTCGTCGCCCACAGCAAGACGGGCCTGCGTGCGCCATCCACTGCCCTCTCTCTGAAGCTGGCGGAGCGCATGGGGCGGCGCCTCATCGTCCTCATCGACGGCGCCCAGGGACGGCTCGCGCCGCGGGATGTGCGTCGGGCGTTGAGCTACGGCTTCCCGGTCCTGATCACGGGATCGAAGTTCTACTCAGGCCCCCCGTTCAGCTGCGCGCTGGTGCTCCCCGAAGCACTCGCAGGTGATCCCGGCCCGCTGCCCGCCTCTCTCTCGGACTGGTTCAGCCGCGACGGGCTCCCCGGCTCGTGGACGCAGGCCCGCGCGAGCCTGAGGGAGCCGGTGAACCCGGGACTCGCGCTGCGCTGGGAGGCGGCGCTGGCCGAGATCGACCGCTATCACGATGTGCTCCCGCGTCACCGAGCCGGCGTCTATCACACGTTCGCCGCCGCGGTGCACGAGGTCTTCGGCCCATCCTCGGTCCTCGAGCTCGACGTGCCGCTGCCACCGGTACATCAATTGGTCACGGCGCTGGGGGCATTCCCCTCGGTGTTCTGCTTCCGGGTTCGCGGAGCCGACGGCTACCTGGAGAAGCCCGAGCTCGCGCGGCTGCACGCGCTGCTCGACACCGATCAAGGCGACGCCAACCCCGTGCTCGCCGGCTGCTTCCACCTGGGCCAGCCGGTGGCGTTGGGGCCGCCCGAAGAGACCGCGAGCACCGTGCTCCGGGTTGCGCTGGGCGCGAGCCTGGCCAGCGACCTCGCCGGCACGCCCGACTCCGGCGGGGCCTGGTTGCGGACCCAGCTGTGGGCGCTGCGGAACAAGGCCGAGCACCTCGTCGCAGCGGGGCTGTCGTGACGCTTGCGTGGGCCAGCCGGCCGTCGCAGGGGCAGATCGAGGCGATCGCCGCTCAGGCTGTTGGGGACGGGTGGCTCGATGGGTCGCACCGCGCGGTGCTGGTCCATGATCTGGATCGGATGTGCGCCCGGCTCAAGGCCGTCCAGGACGCGTTCCCCGCGACCGCCTTGCACGCGGCGGCCATCAAAGCCCAACCGGTGGTGCCGATTCTGAAGCTGCTCGTGGACCGCGGCGCCGGGATGGAGGCGGCGTCCATCGAGGAGGTGGCGCTGGCGCGCGCGGCGGGGTGTCCGCCGGACCGCATCGTGTTCGACTCGCCGGCGAAGACCGAGCTGGAGCTGCAGCAGTCCCTGCGCTGGGGCATCCGCATCAACGCCGACAACCCCACGGAGCTGGAGCGCATCGACGCGCTGCTCGCCCGGGAGCCATCGGACAGCATCATCGGCCTGCGCCTCAACCCCGCGCTGGGGGCTGGGGCCATCGCCACCACCAGCGTCGCGGATCGGCGCTCGCGGTTCGGGGTGTCGCTCGATGACCCCGAGGTGGTGCGCGCGGTGTACACGCGGTATCCGTGGCTGACCGGCGTGCACCTGCACGTGGGCTCGCAGGGCTGCACCCAGGATCTGCTGGTCCGCTCGGCGGTGCGGGTGGCGGGCTTCGTCGCGGAGCTGCACGAAGCGCTGGGCCGAGCGCAGATCACGACCGTGGACATCGGCGGCGGCCTGCCGGCGGTCTACCAGCAGGGCCAGTCCATCCCCGACGTCGCGGGGTACGTGGATGCCCTGCGCGAGGCCGCGCCGCTGCTCTTCTCAGACGCGATCACGCTGGTCACCGAGTTTGGCCGCTCTTTGCACGCGCCATGCGGACTGGCCATCAGCCGCGTCGAATACGTCAAGGAGATCGACGGCCAGCCCCACGCGGTCTTGCACGTCGGCGCCGACCTGCTGCTCCGCGCCGTGTACCGACCCGACGAGTGGGCCCACGAGTTCATCGTTCTCGGGCCTGACGGGGAGCGGCGCGACGGGCCGACCCGTGGGTGGACCCTCGCGGGGCCGCTCTGCTTTGGCGGGGATGTCGTGGCCCGACGCGCCGAGCTGCCCGAGGTGCGCGTCGGCGACCTCGTGGTGGTGCGTGATGTCGGCGCGTACACCCTGAGCATGTGGTCTCGGCACTGCTCTCGGGGGATCCCCGCCGTGCTCGGTCTCCAAGGCGGCTCCCTGCGCTTGCTCCGCCCGGCCGAGACCCCGGAGGCGATGGTCGCGTTCTGGGGCGGCTGATGTCGCTCGAGAGCGGGTGACCCGCTCAGCGCGCCTCGAACGCCGGCGTCCAGTCACACGTCTTGCCGCCGGGAGCGTCGAACACCCCGTTGCCGTCTACGTCCACGAAGATCGGGCTGGTGACCAGGCGAGGGGCGCTGGTGGTGTAGTCCTTCAGGCCGCGCGGCATGGAGTTGGCGCCAAACGCCAGCACCACGATGTGCGCATCGGCGTCCAACTGCAGCGTCACGCCGTCGTCGAACTTGATCGCGGCGTCGGGATCGTCCGCAGCAAACTCCGCCACCTCGTCGCAGTTGGCGAGCACGGTGATGTGAGACACATCCACGGTGGGGATGCCCTCGATCCGCAGCGCCAACTGCGCGGTGCCCGTGGGCACGCTCGCGAGCTCACCGGGCCCGGCGCCAGCGATGGCGATCTCCGTCGCGAACACTCCAGCGCTCATCTGCGCCGCGCCGATCTGCACGGCCTGCACGATCTCGCTCTGCGGCACCCCACCGACGCTGTCGTCGTCCACGGCCACATAGGTGCGAGGCTGCCCGGGCGGGCCCTCGCCGTGCACATCGGTCACCGCCATCGCGGTCACCTGATGCCCCAGGTTGTGCATCGCCATGTTGTCCTCGAACGAGCCGGTGGTGCGGGGGTTGTTGGGGTCCATAAACGGCGAGCGCAGCCCGTTCATCACCTCCATGCTGTCCAGGTCCCACGACCACAGCGCCTCGTCGGCGGCGAGCCCGAGCAAGGTCGGGTCGGTCTCGGCGGGCTCGCCCGTCAGACGGTTCCAGTCGATGACGCAGAGGAACCCGCAGCTCCCGTTCACCCGAGAGTGGTTGAGCTGCGTGATCTGGGCGCCCCGCTCCCGCGCCGCGGCGTAGATCCCCTCCAGCGTGTGGCCGTACCACTTCACGTGGTCCCCGCGAGGGACCTCCGGGCGTGGCGGGAACGGCCAGGCGTTGGTGTGCTCGGGCAGCGGCGCTGTGATCTCCTGGCCCAGCAGGGTCTGGATGTGTTCACTCAGCCCCGCCGACTCCACGAACGAGCTCAGGTCCACGATGGCCTCGTGGTCGGTGGTGATGATGACGTCGAGGCCGCCAGCCGCTCCGGTCAGCATGCGGTCCTCGGGCAGCATGCGGCTGTCCGGCGACGGCTCGCTGTGCACGTGGGAGTCGATGGACGCCCACCCGGGGCTGGCGAACACGCGGGGGAGGGTGGCTTGCAGCGTGGCCTCCCCGTCGTCGGGGATCGTGACGCTGCCGACGTGAATGTCGTACTCGTAGCCCCGCGACGTCCAGGTGTCGTAGATGCCCGGAGGCACGTCCAGCGACCGCCCATCCGGGTGGGCATACCGCACGAACGTGTCTCCGTCGGCGCGCTCTAGCTCCACGCGGACCGGCATGGCGGCTCCGTCGCCGTCCAAGGCGTTCACCACCAGGGAGCCGCGCGCACCCAGGACGAGGCTGACCTCCCCCATCGGGGCGGCATCCACGTCCACGTAGTCGCTGGGGTCACGTCCCGGTGCCGTCGCGCGCAGACGCCAGGTGTTGGAGCCCACCGGCGCGAGCACGCCGTCGAACACACCGGCGCTGCCCACGGCCAGCGTGTCGAGCAGGGCGAAGTCGCCGTCGTTGTCGGCGGCCTCGATGGAGACGTAGCCGTCGGGTACCGGATCGCCGTTTCCGTCGCGCACGACCCCGTTCACCACGACTCCACCGGACCGGCCGTCGGGGAACTGGGTGGGCATGTGGTCCATGAGCGGGGCCGTGGCGCTGCCGGTGCCGCCCGATCCAACCGACAGGCTGTAGCGACCCACGACGGTCGCCCCGGGCCGGACCTGGAGGGGTTCGAGCACGAGGTCTAGGTCGAGGAAGCCGGTCACGCCCGAGAACGTGGTGCGGGCGCCGGTGCCCTCGGATGCTGCGATGGCGAACGAGCCCTCGCTGGACCCGGCGGTGAACCAGGGGACCTGGGTGGAGAGATTCACCCCGCCCGCGCCGAGGCTGCCGCCGGCCCAGGCGTGCTCCAGGGTGCGGTCCGCGGGGAAGAGCAGGCTACCGGCGATGAAGCCGTCGTTGGCGGTGTCGCCGGTGAGCCGGATTTGCACGTCGAGCACGGGATCGTCGGGATTCAGGGTGTAGCGCACCGTGACATCCATGCCGTACGGCTCGGTCAGCGGCTTGGGGTCTCCGTCTTCGTAGGCGCTGCGGATCAGCTCGTACTCCACGAGCCAGAACCGGTCGTCCACGCCGCGCATGTCCACGATGGCGGGGCCGCCGTCGCTGCCGTCGCTGACGATCTCAAAGGATTCCCCGTGGAACATCCGCAGCGACGAGGCAGGGAAGTTGAGCAGATCGAGCTGACCGATCAGCCACCCGACCACGCCAAACCGGTCGGGCCCGGCCTGCGCGCAGCCGTCCACGGGCACCGCGTCGATGGGCACTCCGCCGTAGTGGTACCAGGTCCGCGGGTTGAGCCCCGGGGCCGCGATCACCCAGGCGGCGGCGGCGTTCCCGAGCACGATGTCGCCGGGCGCCGCGAGGGCGCTCTCCCCCGACGGGCGCTCCTCCGGGTTCGTGAGGACCCGCGCGAACGACGCGCCAGCTTCGGGACACCCGGTCGAGAACAGCCCCAGACCGGTGGCGACGGTGTTGGTGTCGTCGTCGTCGGTCATGCCGTCGTCATCGGAGACGGGCCTGCAGCCGGATACGGCCAGGGCAAGGAAGAGGGCGAGCAGAAGGCGTGGGTACAGCACGCTCCCACGGTATCAACGGAGACTCCCAGCAGCGGGACGTTCGCGGCGGACGCTCCCGACCAAGACGACTGAGCCGAGCGCGACCCTTTCTTTCGGACAAATCTCGTGGATCGTCCTTGGCCCCGGAATCCGCCTCCGGTAGATCCCCCGGCCGCCCGGCTCGCCTCGATATCCCCGAAGTTATCCACAGGCGCTGGGGATATCCCAGATCACTCCAGATCAATCAGGCACTTAACCGGATCCACTGGACTTAGCTGCCTGCGGCGCCTGTCCACAGGGATCTGTGGATAACTGCGGTAGCCCCTTGAAAATCGGGCGGAGATCCGCTTGACGCCTTCGAATCATCGACTAAATTGGTCCGCGATTCGGGCAGACCGCTGCCGCGAACAAAAGCCCTGGAATCCTTGAGGAAATCCCGTGAGCATCGCCAACGACCTCCCCTTTTCGACCCCCGTCTACCTCGACAACTCCTCCACCACTCGGTGCGACCCCCGCGTCGTGCAAGAGATGCTGCCGTACTTCAGCGAGACCTACGGGAACGCGCACAGCCGCTCCCATGCGTTCGGCTGGGGCGCAGAGAAGGCGGTGGACCTCGCCCGTGACCGCGTCGCGGCGCTGGTCGGCAGCAAGTCGTCCGAGATCATCTTCACCAGTGGCGGGACCGAGTCCTGCAACCTGGCGATCTTCGGCGCCGCGCGCATGTACGAGGAGAGGGGCAAGCACATCATCACGACGGCGGTCGAGCACCGCTCGTGCATGGATCCCTGCCGCGCTCTCGAGCGTGAGGGCTTCGAGGTCACCTACCTGCCCGTGGACCAGCAGGGCCTGATCACGGCGCAGCAGGTCGCGGACGCGGTGCGCGAGGACACCATCCTCGTCTCCGTCATCTTCGGGAACAACGAGGTCGGCACGCTGATGCCGGCCAAGGAGATCGGCGCCGTCTGCAAGGACAAGGGCATCATCTTCCACCTGGACGCCTGCCTGGGTCTCGATACCGAGCCCGTGCATGTAGACGACTGGGGCATCGACCTCCTCTCGATGTCCGGCCACAAGATGTACGGCCCCCAGGGCGTGGGCGCGCTGTACGTGCGCCGGCGGCGGCCGCGTGTGCGCCTTCGCGCGCTGATCATCGGTGGTGGCCAGGAGCGCGGCTTCCGCCACGGCACCCTGAACGTCCCCGGCATGGTGGGCATGGGCAAGGCCGCGGAGATCTGCCTCGAGACGCGCGACAGCGAAAAGGTGCGCCTCACAGCGCTGGCCACTCGCATGAAGGACGCGTTCTTCGCCGCGATGGACCACATCTACCTCAACGGTCACCCCACCAAGCGCCTGCCTGGTCTGCTGAACATCTCGTTCAACTACGTCGAGGGCGAGAGCCTGATGATGGGGATGAGCACGGTCGCGGTGTCGTCGGGCTCGGCCTGTACGTCGGCGACCCTCGAGCCGTCCCACGTGATGCGCGCTCTGGGCGTCGGCGAGGAGCTCGTGCACACCAGCATCCGCTTCTCCATCGGGCGCTTCACCACGGAGGAGGAGGTCGACTTCGCCGCCAAGGAGTGCCTGCAGGCCGCTGGGCGCCTGCGCGAAATGAGCCCGCTGTACGAGATGGTCAAAGAGGGCATCGACCTGAACACCATCGAGTGGAAGCACGACTAGAACGGCCTGTGCGGCGCGATCTCGGCGTCAGCTGCGGGCGTCGGTCACTGCGACGTGCGGACGCACGCCTCGCTCCGCTCCTTCCTTTCTTCCTTGACCTCGCACCGCACAAACCGTTCTAGCTCTTAGCCCCGATACCAGTTGCCATCCCCCGATTTATCGACCAAATTGGTCCATGTAGCCGCGACTCCCTTCGCGACCGACCAGGAGACTGACCCATGGCCTACAGCGACAAGCTGATCGAGCACTTCAACAATCCCCGCAACCTCGGATCCATGGATAAGGATGACGAGCAGGTCGGCACCGGCATCGTCGGCGCGCCCGAGTGCGGCGACGTCATGAAGCTTCAGATCAAGGTGGAGGGCGACAAGATCGTCGACGCCAAGTTCAAGACCTTCGGCTGCGGCTCGGCCATCGCGTCCAGCTCGCTCGCCACCGAGTGGGTCAAGGGCCGCACGCTGGACGAGGCGTACGCCATCACGAACACCGAGATCGTGGAGGAGCTCGCGCTTCCGCCGGTGAAGATCCACTGCTCGGTGCTGGCCGAGGAAGCGATCAAGTCCGCGATCGAGGACTTCCAGAGCAAGAAGAAGAATGCTGCAGCTCAGAGCTGAACCGCCTCGGCCGCTGGTGCAGATTGGCGGGACCCGCCAGCAGCCAGAGCCCGTCTCCGCCCCGACCCCAAAGCCCAAAGGAAGCACGATGGCCGCAGTGAGCGTGACCGAAAACGCTGCCGGGAAGATCCTCAACCTGTTTGAGCAGAAAGAGCTCAGCTGGGAAGCGGCGGGGCTGCGCATCGCGGTCAAGGGCGGTGGGTGCTCAGGCTTGTCCTACAACCTGTCCATCGACGACGAGCCGACCAAGCACGACCGCGTGTTCGACAGCAACGGCATCAAGCTCATCGTGGACAAGAAGAGCTTCCTGTACACGATGGGCCTCGAGCTGGACTTCGACACCGACGACTTCAACGGCGGCTTCGTGTTTCACAACCCCAAGGCCAAGGCCACGTGCGGTTGCGGGACGTCCTTCTCCGTCTGATTCGCCCTTGTTGACTCCCACGAGCCCCTGGCGGTCCGCCGGGGGTTTCGTCGTCCAGGCTCCTGGTGTCCATGTCCGAATACTCCCGCGCCACCGACTCCTTCCGCTGCGACGAATGCAGCGAGGAGATGGCTGTGCCTCTCTTCTGCGACCACTGCGGGACCAACTACCCCGAGCGGCGGGGCATGGGGCCGTTCGCGGTGTTGGGGCTTGAGCCCCACTTCGACATCGACGACGACGTGTTCGACCAGCGCGAGATGGCGTTGGCGGCGCGGCTGCATCCCGATCGATGGCAGAGCCGGGGTGAGCGCACGCACAAGCAGGCGCAGCTGGCGTGGTCCTCGGTGAACGAGGCGCTGGCCAAGACGAAGGACCCGTTCGCGCGGGCCGAGACCCTGCTGAGCGACGCGGACGACCAAGACGACAAGGCATCGGTGCCTCAGGGCTTCCTGATCGAGCAGCTCGAGCTCCAGGAAGAGCTGGAGGAAGCGGTCTCCAGCGAGCGGCGCAAGGCGCTGAACAAGACCATCCGGCGCGAGCTCAAGGAGCTGAAGCGCCAGCTGCTGGGCCACTTCGAGATCATCGAGGCCAGCCAAAGCGCTGGAAGCGCGGCGGGGAACGCCGGGGCGGCAGCGATGAGCGCGGCCTGGACCGTGGTGCACATGAGCCGATACTGGCGAAACGCGCAGCGAGCCCTTCGGGGCGGCGCCGCCCAGGGGAACTGATGCAGATCCAGCTCAAGGTGAAGGGCCAGTCAGAAGACGTGGTCGTCGGCATCGACCTCGGCACGACCAACTCGCTCGTGGCCCGGGTCATCGACGGCAAGCCCACCGTGGTCGAGGACCGCCATGGGCGCGCCATCACGCCGTCCGTCATCTCCATCGACGAGGAAGGCCACGCGGTCGTCGGCGACGAGGCGAAGCAGCGCGCGCTGCTCAACCCCACCGGAACCCTGACCAGCATCAAGCGCTTCATGGGGCGGGGACTCGACGACATCGAGGACGTGGCGCACCTGCCCTACAAGGTGGTCAAGGCCGACCTGGGCGACCAGGCCGCCATCCTGGTGCACGGCAAGAAGTACCTGCCGCAAGAGCTCTCGGCGATGATCCTGACCGAGGCGAAGAAGCGCGCGGAGCGGGCTCAGAACCTGCGGATCCGGCGCGCGGTCATCACCGTGCCCGCCTACTTCGACGACGCCCAGCGTCAGGCGACCCGGGACGCGGGACGCATCGCCGGCATCGACGTGCTGCGCATCATCAACGAGCCCACGGCCGCCGCGCTGGCGTATGGGCTGGACTCCGCGAAGCGGGGCACGGTGCTGGTCTACGATCTCGGCGGCGGCACGTTCGACGTCTCGCTGCTCAAGCTGACCGACGGCGTGTTCAAGGTCATCGCGACCACGGGCAACACCCGGCTCGGCGGCGACGACTTCGACAACGCGATCAGCGACGTGCTGATGTCCGACCTGACGGAGCCGCAGCGGGCAGCGATCGAGGGGGACAGCAAGGCGCTGTCGGCCATCAAGACCGCGTCCGAGCAGGCGAAGATCGCCCTGTCATCCGACGAGTCCACCACGGTGGAGCTCGACTTCGACGACATCGACGTCGCCCTGCAGCGCACCATCACCCGCGAGGACTACGAGGTGGCCATCGGGCCGCTGCTCGACAAGACCATGACGGCGGTGGAGTTTGTGCTGGAAGAGGCGGATCTGGACCCTGAGGACGTCACCGAGGTGGTGTGCGTGGGTGGCTCGACGCGGACTCCCGCCGTGCGGGAGCGCCTGGCGAAGGAGTTCGGCAAGCAGCCCCACACAGAGCTGGATCCTGACAAGGTCGTGGCGCTGGGCGCCGCGCTGCAGGCGCAGATGCTCGCGGGCGACGGCACGGGCGACGCGGTGCTGCTGGACGTCACTCCACTGAGCCTCGGCATCGAGACCTACGGCGGCGGGGTGACCAAGCTCATCTGGCGCAACTCGCCGGTGCCCATCCGGGCGACCGAGGGCTTCACAACCCAGGTGGACGACCAGACGGCGGTGGCCATCCACGTGCTGCAGGGCGAGCGCGAGATGGCCGCGGACCTGCGCTCATTGGGCAAGTTCACGCTGCGGGGGATCCCCCCGATGTCGGCGGGCATGCCCCGGGTGCTGGTGGAGTTCTTCATCGACGCCAACGGCATCCTCAAGGTGTCGGCGAAGGAGATGACGTCTGGGGTGAAGGCGTCCATCGACGTGACGCCGACGTACGGGCTCACCGACGAGCAGGTGGAGGACATGATCCTCGCAAGCATCGACCACGCCGAAGAGGACATCGAGGCGCACATGCTGGCGGACAAGAAGACCGAGGCGGAGTCGATGCTTCGCTACTCCCGCAAGGCGATGACGGAGCAGGGGCACATCGTGCCCGAGGCCATCCGCGCCGGCGTAGAGGCGGCCATGGCGGCGCTGGAAGAGGTGCTGCAGGGCACGGACAAGGAGGCCATCGAGGCCGCGTCCGAGATCCTGAACGAGAACACCGCCCCCATCGCGAGCGCGATGATGAACGAGGTGCTGCGCGTCACCGTGCACGGCCGGACGATCGGCGAGGTGCTGGGCGGCCAGGGCCCCCGGACCAAGGCGTCCGACATCAACCTGTCTGCTGATTCTTAGCTGAGACTGCTGGAGAGACCTGAGATGCCCAAGATTCGATTCATGCCCATGGACATCGTCGTCGAGAGCGAGACCGGCGCGTCCATCCTCCAGGCGGCGCTCGCCAACGACATCGCCCTCGAGCACGCGTGCGGTGGGTTCTGCGCCTGCACCACGTGCCATGTCCTCGTCGAGGAGGGCGAAGACTCTCTGAGCGAGATGGACTTCGACGAGGAAGACAAGCTCGACGAGGTCGAGGGCGGCTCGCTGCGCAGCCGGCTCGGTTGCCAGGCGAAGTTGGGCACCGGGGACATCACCGTCACGGTGCCTCCGAAGCCGTATTAGTCTTCGACCCGGAGGCTCCCATGAACCGCATCTCACTCCCGCTCTTGCTGCTCGCCCTACTGGTCGCTGTCGCTGCGTGCGCCCCGCGCTCCAGCGGACGTGGCGGAGGCGGCGGCGACGACGATGACTCCGCCACCGCCAACGACGACGACGTGGCCAACGACGACGACACCGGGGATGACGACGACGACACCGGGGATGACGACGACTCGGTGGAGTTCGAGACCGGCACTTGGGATGCGAGCCTGGGCGAGGTCCTGGCCGACAGTTGCTTCGGCACCGCGGGCGACAGCGGCGGGAGCCTCGGCACGACCCAGGTCGCGTCGATCGGCGCTGCAGGAGTCGACTTCACGATGCGGGACAGCGACCAGCAGTTCTTCGAGTGCCAGTTCACGAGCGGCGCTTCGTTCACTTGTGTCGCAGAGCCGCTCGATATCCCCGTGGATGGCTGGGAGGTCCAGATCACCCGCAACGCCAACCGCGTCGGCGTCTTCTCCTCGCCCACCCAGGGGTCCTACGAGCAGGACTATGCGGACACGTGCTTGGGGCCCGACTGCTCGAACCTCGCGGATGCGTTGGAGATCGCGTTCCCCTGCGTGTCGACCTTCACTGCGGTGATCGAGTTCTGATTCTCCCGTGAGTACCGACGTTGCCATCGTCCTGACCTGGCTCGACGCGATCGCGTCAGCTTCTACGGGTCCGAAGCTGGTCTCCGCCCTGGACCAGGCCGGACTCCAATCGCTGCGCGCCATGCCCATGAGCGAGGTGCGGACCAGGGTCAGCGAACGCGGCCAGTGGCTCCCTCACGACTGGAGCTACTCGGGCCGAGGCCGCGACGACCTGGCTCGATGGCTCACCACCGGGGCCGGAGCCACGACCTCTCGCTACTACGACTCCCACCCCAGTCTCGAGATCGCGCGAGATCTGTTGCTCGACCTGGCCCACGACGAGCTCGTCCGGCCGGTCTATGACCACGCTGACGAAGCGATCGTTGCGATGGCCGGCGCGCCTCCGGACGATCTCGCGGAGCTCGAGCGGTGGTGTGCTCAGACCGGCACGAGCCTCTTCCTCGATGGGCCGGCCGCGCTTGTCATGACCGCGGGCCCAGACCCGAGCAGCACGAAGTGGCTCGCCGCCCGTGGCGGCAAGGTCAGCGTGCGCGAGGCCCTGCAAGCTGCTGTGTGGGCAGGCAAGAAGATCTGGCGACGAGGAAGCCCGAAGGTCCCGCGCGCGGTCCCGCCGATGCTTCGGGAAGGCCTCGCTGCCAGGGCGGCGCAGCGATGGCTGGCCGAGCAGGCACCCGACAACGATCCTCCGGGTGAGGCCCCAGATCCGAAGAAGCTCCCGCGCCTGGCTGCGCTTGCCGAGGAGCTGGACCAAGTGCTTCAGGTCGCGGAGGCAGCGCTCGGTCCTCCGTCCCGCCTGAAGCCTTACCCGGGGCGGATGAACATCATCCTCGACCCTCCCAGCGTGCAGTGGATCGAGAGCGGCTCGCACGATCTCAGCGCGAGCCACCAGGTGGAGTTCGCGCTCGGGCCGCTCGGCCTGGAGGGCATCTCGAGCACCCTGCCGCTGTGGAGCTCCTTGGCTGCCTCCCCCGAGCGACGGGCCGCCGCTCGCCTCTTCAGGAGGTGGTTGGGGATGCCCGCGGAGGAGATTCACCAACGCCTCGATCGCGACATGGCGCTCGATGCCATGGACCGATTCCTGGGCGACGTGCTGCCAGGGGACTCGCTGGAGATCGGGTTTGAGCTGCGCGCATCGGCGAACGGGGCGTGGTTGGCGCTCCTGGAGGTCGTTCCCGGCCGGGGAGGACGCCCAAAGCTCAAGACGCTTCCCGTGGCGAACGCCGACCTCAGCCGGGTGGATGACCCGGAAATGCACCACGCGGTGGCCACGCTGTTGGGCGAGCAGGCCGAAGACGACGAGATTCGCCCCGGGGAGTGGAAGGAGATTCAGGGGGACTGGGCGCGCATGGGCGCGACGCTGTTCGCTGCCCGCCACTTGCCGCACCTCTACATCAAAGAGTCGAAGCGGCAGCCGCTGACCGTGCGAGTCCTCCCCCTGAGCCTGGCGCTCCGTGCCGAGAGCGGGGTCGCGGTGGAGTTGAGGATCGATGGCCGTCCCGCCACCCGCGACGAGCTCGCCCTCATCGCCAGTCACTCGGCCCTCAGCGCACCGGCCCTGGATATCGACTGGGAGCACCACGAAGCGAGGCTCATCCGCGTCAGCGGCGCCCAGCGCTCGCTCGCCCGCGCCCTCTTCGCCCGCGGGGGCTCCTTCGGAGAGGACGCCACGTCGCGGCTCCTCGACCAGCTCCCCACCCTCACGAAGACGCTGCCGGTGCACCTGGACGATCGCCTGGCCGGCCGCCGGGTCGCAGGCGACGAGCGACTCGTGGCGCGGCTGGAGGTCGTCGCCGACGGGCTCCGCGTCTCTCTCTTCTGCGAGCCGCTCGACGACGGCAACCTGCTCTCGCCGGGCCTGGGCCAGGAGTGTGCCTACGGAGTCATCGACGGCGAGAGGGTGCACGTCTTGCGTGATCTGTCGGCGGAGCGCGACCGAGCGCGCGGTCTGGCGGGAGACCTCGAGCTGTCCGAGCCGGATGACCCGGACCTGCCTTGGCGATGGACGGTGCAGGATCCTGGGCTCGCGGGGCAGCTGCTCGGCGCGCTGCGTGATCGCGACGACGTGCGGGTGGGCTGGAGCGGGCGTACGGGGCGGGTGCGGCGCGGCGTCCTTGGGTTGGACAAGCTCGCCCTTCAGATCAAGCCGCTGGGCGAGTGGTTCGCGGTGCAAGGCGAAGCGAAGCTCGGAAAGGCGGAGCTGCCGCTGTCCGCGTTGCTGCTCGCCGCGGAGCGCGGCCGGCGCTTCGTCGCCCTCGGCCCCGGCGATTGGGCGGAGCTGGACTCGGCGCTGGTGGGGCGCTTGCAGCCCATCGCGGCGGCCATGCGCGCGAGCGACGACGGCGCCTCGGTGGGCGCACTGCATGGCGCCCTCTTCGACGGCCTCGATGAGCAGGTGGCTTCGTTTGACGCCCCGCCGGGGTGGCTCGGGGCCCGGGACCGGATTCGCGAAGCCGCCGCGCTGGACGGCGCAGCCCCGCCGGAGTTGAACGCTGAGCTGCGCCCGTACCAACGGGATGGGGTTGCCTGGCTGGCCCGGTTGGCCCACTGGGCGCCCGGGGCAGTGCTCGCCGACGACATGGGCCTCGGAAAGACGGTGCAGGCCCTCGCGCTGCTCCTCCGGCGCCGGGGCGATGGGCCGGCGCTCGTCGTCGCCCCAGCGTCGGTGGGCTTCAACTGGGGTCGAGAGGCCGCGCGCTTCGCGCCTTCGCTCCGGGTCGTGGACTACGGCGGCCGTGATCGACAGGCGCTGCTTCAGGGGTTGGGGCCGAATGACCTGCTGGTGATGAGCTGGTCGCTGCTCGCCCGCGACGTGGGCGCTCTGGAGCAGGTGCGATTCTCTGCTGTGGTGTTCGACGAGGCTCAGGCCATGAAGAACCGCTCCACCGCGCGGAACAAGGCGGCGCGTCGGATCGACACGGGATTCAAGTTGGCGCTGACCGGCACCCCTCTGGAGAACCACGTGGGCGAGCTGCACGCCATCCTGGGCACGGTGGCACCAGGGCTGCTGGGGTCAGCGCGTCGGTTCGCGGAGCGGTTCGCGGGGCCCATCGCGACGGGAGATGCGGAGACGACCCGCGCCTTGTCCCAGCTCATCGCGCCCTTCGTCCTGCGGCGGCTCAAGCGAGACGTGGCCACCGACCTGCCAGCGCGCACGGAGATCCAGCTCTCCGTGGATCTGAGCGACGGAGAGCGCGCGGTCTACGAGCGGGTGCGTGAGGCGGCCGCCGCCGAGCTCGCCCTGGCCCGCGAGATGAAGGACAACCAGCGGCGCTTTCGGGCGTTGGGGCTCCTGACGACGCTGCGACAGGCGGCCTGCAACCCCAGGCTGGTCGAGCCGGACTCGACCGTGCCCAGCAGCAAGCTCGATACTCTGATGGAGAGGCTCGACGAGCTGGCACAGGAAGGGCACCGGGCCCTCGTCTTCTCTCAGTTCACAAGTCACTTGCGGCTGGTGCGGGACGCGCTCCAGGACGCTGGGGTGCGGACCATGTACCTGGACGGCGGCACGCCAAAGGCGAAGCGTGGAGCGCTGGTCGACCGGTTTCAGGCTGGCGAGGCCGAGGTCTTCCTCATCTCGCTGAAGGCAGGGGGCACGGGGCTCAACCTGACCGCGGCGAGCTACGTCTTCCATCTGGATCCGTGGTGGAACCCCGCGGCGGAAGACCAGGCCACCGATCGCGCGCACCGCATCGGCCAGGACCAGCCGGTGACGGTCTATCGACTCATCGCGCGCGGCACGGTGGAGGAGCCCATCGTGGCGCTGCACGCGCGCAAGCGCGAGGTGGCGGCGCAGGTGTTGGCGGGCTCCGGGAGCGCGCGGGCGATGAGCCCAGAGGAGCTGGAGGCGCTGATTCTCGGCGAGGGCTCGTCGCCCTCGGGAGCCCCGCAGGCCGCGGTGTCCCCACCCGATGCGTCCTTCTCCACGTTGGTGACTCGCTGGCTGGCGCATACCCAGACCGAGGTCGAGGCCGGCCGCCTGAAAGCCGCGACTGCGGCCAGCTACGGGCGGGTAGCCAAGGACATCGCCCAGTGGGTCTCAACGCATCGCCCGGAGGCCACGGCGGAGGAAGCCGAGCGCGCGTTCCCGCAGCTGATGGAGGACTTCGCGTCCGGTGAGTGGACCGGGGGCTCCACAGTGCGACATCAAGGGCGGATCGTACTGCGGCATCTGAAGCGGTTCGCCGTCGGGTAGCGCCAACTTGCCCTCCGTCACGTCCGGTGCGTGGCACCATGCGGGCCGAACCGAACGAGGAGCCAGCCATGCCAGAGAAGTTGACCTGGGGAGACGCCGGCGAGATCGGCTACCAGCTCTACGAGACCCACGAAGACACCAACCCGCTGAGCGTCACGTTTGTGCAGATGCACAAGTGGGTGCTCGCGTTGCCGGGCTTTGTGGGCGACCCGAAGGCCAGCGCCGAGAAGACGCTGGAGGCCATTCAGATGGCCTGGTACGACGAGTGGAAGATGGACAACGAGTAGGGAGAGGCCGAACCCCCTAGCGCCCCAGCTTCTCCGCCACCGCCACCAGCACCTTGGCGATCAGCAGCATCCACGGGGTGCCGTGCAGCGCGAGGTCGAACCAGTCCAGCGGCTTGATCAGCGTGCCCGCGGCGAGCATCTGGAGCTTCTCGAACAGGTGCGGGGGCGAGAACGGCGCCAGGCCCAAGGTCACGCAGGCGATGACCGCGAGACCCCAGGGAACCGAGCCGATCCCTCGGCGAGCCGGCTCGATGAACACGGCCGCGGCGAGCAGTCCGATGGCGACGGCGGCGGTGAGGAGCGCTGGGACTGGGGGAAGCGTCACTTGTTCTCCTGGACCGTGAACACGGCCACGAACTGGTAGGGCAGCAGATCCTTGGTCGGCTGCTGCTCCCAGCCCGAGGCTGTCAGCTCAGAGACGACCTTGCTCTGCGCGATGCGGTGGTCCGGCGGCGGACCCACCGGCAAGTCCCCCGGCTTGAAGTCCACCACCGCGAGGCGGCCTCCCGGGCGGAGCGCCTTGCGCAGGGCTGAGAAGTACGCGGTGCGACCGTCGATGTGGTGGTAGGTGTCCACGAGCAGGATGAGATCCACCTCGCCGGGGCTCAGCTTCGGGTCATCCACCGCGCCGAGGCGAGCGGTGACGTTCGGCGTGGCTTCCCTGGTCGCGCGCTCGGTCATGTGGTCCACCAGGCTCTGCTCGATGTCCACCGCGATGACCGCACCCTGCGCGCCCACGACCTTTGCCAGGTGGGGGTTGAAGTACCCCGTGCCGGCGCCGATGTCCGCCACGGTGCTGCCGGGCTTGATCGCCAGGGCCGCGACCAGCTCCGCGGGCTTCTGCCATGCGTCGCGCTCCGGGTCGTCGAAGACCTTGGCCCACTTGTCCGCGTCGTCGAAGCGATGCGACACCGTGGCGTGGTCACCCTTGGCGTGGGGGGCGTGGTCACCCTTGGCGTGGGGGGCGTGACCGCCGTCGCCGGGCTCGTGGCCGTGCCCCGACGGCCCGCAGCCGAGCAGAGAACCACACAGGGTCATGAGGAGCGCACAGTGAGTAGGGGACGCGAGCATGGGAGCCTCCGGTGGTTCCGGAGCGGTTGATATCAGAACACTCCGTGCACTCCGACCTGGAACCCATGGGTGCTCGGCGCGAACACCGGCAGGAGCCGCACCCGCCGCCGCCCCGCCGACAGCGCGTCCAGCTCCCGCGTGTTGCTCGCTTTCTGGAGCAGGGCCGTACCGGCGATCATCATCCCGATGCCGATCCCGGCGTACGTGACTCCCGCCGGCATCGTGAACAAGAACGAGAGATCCTCGAACACGGACTCGCGCGTGAGACTCCCCACGATCATCAACGTACCGAGGCTCATCCCGTAGATCCCGCCCTGCAGGAAGCCCACCCCCAGGCCTTGATAGTGGCCGCCGAGCGTGCCGTCGCGCAGCACTCCCTCAAACCCTGCGATGCCCGACACCGCCGCAAGCGGCTGGGCGATCGTGGCGCCCACGAACGGTCCCAGAGCCGCATCGCCACCGAGCACCCAGATCAGCCCTGACGTCACAGTCACCGCCTGGGTCCCCAGCCCAAACCCCAGACCCCAGCGAGCCGCCTCCTGCTGGCTCGGGCTCACCTCGAGGTCCTGCGCCTGGGCAGTCCCCGGGGTGGAGGTACAGAGCGCGGCGGCGCAACAGGCAACAAGCAACCAAGAGCGGGCGTTCGACAACATGAGAGTCTCCATTTGGGCGCTGTCCAGTGCACGGCCCCTGCCACCCGCAGCGGGCGGCTGAGCACCCTGCTGCCCGCGGACGCCGGAGCCACGCACGCGAGAACGGTGCACAATCCCGCCCCAACCGGAGACCCCATGCCCGCACAACCAGGAATCCTCGCTCCTCTGCCCCCCAACGCCCGCCACCTGACGTTCCGATGGGCAGGCAGCGACGCGAAGAGCGCGCTGCAGACCCTGGCAGGCGTAAAGGTGGGCGAAGACGTGCTCGGCCTCGGTCACGACTTGCTCGAGGCCGCGGGCGCGGCGATCCCAGGAATGCGTCCCTTCCCTACGTTCCCGGACTCCATGGTCCCCTTGCCATCCACGCCTGCGCCGCTGTGGATCTGGATTCGCGACGCGGACCGCGGCGATCTCGCGCACCGCACCCGAGCCTGGATCGCCGCTCTGCGCCCCGACTTCGAGCTCGATACGGTGGTTGAGGCCTTTGTGCATCACGACAATCGTGACCTCGGCGGCCACATCGATGGCACCGAGAACCCCACCGGCGCCGACGCCGAGCACCACGCGCTGGTGGACGGGGATCCAGGGATGACCGGCAGCTCGTTTGCCGCCGTGCAGCTCTGGCGACACGACTTTGATGCCCTGGATGCCATGACTCAGCTCCGTCGCGACCACACGATCGGGCGCCGCCAGTCCGACAACGTGGAGCTCGACGACGCGCCGGCATCCGCCCACGTCAAGCGCACCGCCCAGGAGGACTTCACACCGGAGGCCTTTGTGCTGCGCCGCTCGATGCCCTGGTCCGGCGCGACGGGCGCGGGCCTGCAGTTTGTGGCGTTCGGCCGCTCACTCGACGCCTTCGATGCCCAGCTACGCCGCATGAGCGGGGCCGAGGACGGCGTGGTGGACGCGCTCTTCGACTTCAGCACGCCCGAGACCGGCGCCACGTTCTGGTGCCCGCCCCTGCTCCAAGGGGGCCTCGATCTGCGCGCCGCGAACCACTAGTGGTTCGGCGCTATGGTGCGCGCCATGACCGACCCCAACAAGAAGCTCTTTATCCTCGCCAAGGGTGACGCCTACGAGCAGCTGCACAGCATGGTCGGCCTTGTCGCCACCGCAGCGTCGATGGGCTGGGAAGCCCACGTCTTCCTCACCTACGGTGCGCTGTATCGCTTTGCCCACGAGTCCATGGCCGAGGCTGAGGTCACGTTCCGCACCCCCGAGGTGAAGAAGGCGTACGAGAAGGGCATCGACAACGGCAAGATCCCCGATCTCGACGAGCTCATGGACGAGGCCCGCGAGCTCGGCGGCGGCCGCATCAAGCTCTACGGATGCACCACCTCGGTGAAGCTGCTCCACATGGAGCCCGCGCTGCTCGGCAAGGTCGACACCCTGCTCGCCCACGCCAGCTTTTTGCACATGGTCGGCGACGGCCACCTGGTGGTGACGTAAGGGCTCGTCAAGGGACTCTCTACCGGAGACGTGCGCCGATCAGGGCTGCGAGCTCGTCCGACCTCTGAGACCCGATCATCACCCGCCGGCCGCTGGTCAAGACCAGCTGCACGCCCCGGTCGCCGTGCGCGTTCCAGGCCATCCCGCTGAAGCCGAAGCGGATCCCCCAGCCTCCGTACTCGCGCAGCGGCGCGTACTGGCGGACCTCTGCGCTGGCGATGTCGGTCCAGGCGTAGGTCTTGGCGGGCAACGGCCACAGTCGCACGCGCAGACCCGCTTCCTGCACCTCGGTGACCAGCACCGAGCGCCCCACGAGAAAGAGCAGCACCCCGGTGAAGCCCAGCACCGCCGCCCCTACCGCACCGGCGCCCTGGATGACGAGCAAGCCACCGCTCCCCGCCAGCACCGCGAGCGTGATGCCCCCGCCCCAGCGGAACCACGGGTTGCCCTGGAAGCTCTGCGCCTCGCGGAAGGAGGCGGCGACACTGGGGAGAGGGTCGGTCATGGCGAGAGTCGTCATATCCAAGGTACGGGCCGCGGGCCACGGCATTCCCGATATCGTCCGATCTGGAGTGAAGACCATGACCGCACCGCGCCTCCGCCTCGCCGGACTCCTCGCCCTGCTCGCCCTCGCGGGATGCCCCGAAGGCACCGCCGACGTCGATCGCGACGGCGTCCCTGCTGGTGAGCTCGACTGCGACGACCTCAACCCCGCGGTGAACTACCTCGCCCCGGAGCTGTGCGACGGCATCGACAACGACTGCGATGGGGAGATCGACGAGGGCGCCGCTCCACCGGAGGGCGACTGGTTTGCCGACGCAGACGGCGACGGCGTCAGCGGCACCCTCATCGACGACCCCGGCTGCACCCCCGAGGCGGACGGCCTCACCCAAACTGGCGAGGACTGCGACGACACCAACACCACCGTGTTCCCCGGCGCCCCGGACACCTGCAACGCCGACGGCATCGACAACGACTGCGACGGAGAGATCGACGAGGACGGCGACGCCGACACCGACGGCGAGGACTCCACCGCCTGCGGCGGACTGGACTGCGACGACACCGACCCCACCGTCAACAGCGCCTCGCCCGAGGTGTGCGACGGCCTCGACAACAACTGCGACGGCGCCCTGTCCACCGAGCTCGACGAGGACGACAGCGACGGCGACGGCGCGCTCGGCTGCGACGACGACTGCGACGACGACTTCGCGGACGTGTTCCCCGGGGCCGATGAGAGTTGCGATGGGCGAGACGAGGACTGCGACGAGATCGTGGACGACGGCATCGACGAAGACGGCGACGGCTTCACCGCCTGCGCCACGTCGGGCGGGGCGGTGGACATCGTGGTGGTCATCGACAACAGCGGGTCCATGGAGGACAACCAGGCCGCACTGGTCGCGCAGGTCGACGCTCTCTTCGACACCCTCATCGCCGAGGCGCTGGACTACCGGATGATCCTCGTCACCACCGACGACCCCACCGCCCGAGGCGGGGTGATCGCCCCGTCCAGCGCCGCCCGAGCCACCTTCGTCGCCAACGCGACCCCCGGCACCGAGGGAGCCAGCACCGAGCGCCCGTTCGCCAACGCCATCGCCGGCGCGCTCGACAACAGCGGGTTCCTGCGGCCCGGCGCCAGCAAGGCCGTGCTCATCGTCAGCGACGAGGATGATCAGTCCAGCTTCTCCATCCCCGGCGGCGTCGACACGCTGCTCGGTCTCGTCGGCGGCGTCGCGGACTTCGTCAGGGTCAGCGGCATCACCGGCGGCCCGTCCGGCTGCTCCAACCCTCCGTCGTCGGCCACCCCGTCCGTACGCACCAACGCGTTCGTCGAGTCCACCGGTGGGGCCTGGGCGCCCATCTGCGGCGACGACTGGTTCGTGGAGCTGGGCGCCGACCTGCTCCCCAGCACCGAGCTCGACTGCGATGACGCCGAGCCGAGCACCTTCCCCGGCGCCCCAGAGCTGTGCGACTCCATCGACAACGACTGCGACAGCGTCCCCGACGAGGACGGCGACGGCGACGGCGAAGGCCCTTGCGACGCCGACTGCGACGACACCGACCCCACCGTCTTCCCCGGCGCATCGGAGCTGTGTGACGCCATCGACAACGACTGCGACGGCACCGTGCCCGCCGATGAGGCCGACGCCGACGCCGACGGCTCGCTGGCCTGCGACGACTGCGACGACGCCGATCCCACGGCGTTCCCGGGCGCGGTCGAGGTGTGCGGGGACGGCACAGATCAGGACTGCAACGGCGACGACGGGACCGGCGCCGACCTGCTCGACACCGACCTCGACTTCTTCACCCCGTGTGACGGCGACTGCGACGACACCACCGCCTCCACCCGGCCGCTGGCCTGGGAAGACCCGCTCAACGGACTCGACGACGACTGCGACGGGCTCGTCGATGGCGAAGACGAAGCCGTGCCCTACACGTTCTCACCCACCGCCGGCCTGACCCAGTTCTTCGGTCTGCCCAGCATCTCGATGTGCGGGGCCACCAACAACGTCGCCACGGTCAGCCGTCACGGCCTGCTGATGATCGGCACCGGCACCGCCGTCAACGACTTCTCGCCCACCGCCGCGGAGATGGGCTCGTATGCGCCCACTCTTGCGCCTTCGTGGGAGCTGGCCCCGGCAGGCAGCCTCGTGCAGATCGAGGTGCTGCGCGATCCTGAGCGCTTCTCGGCGTTCTACGCCTGGTTCACCGACGAGATGCAGCTGCTCGCCTCGTTCGAGGCCCACATCGTCTACCCGGAGACGTTCCACGTCATCGTGACCGCGCGCAGCGGAGGGTCCGGAATCCTCGGGTTCTCGTGCGGGGGCGACGTGCCGGTCTCGCTCCTCCCCGGAGAGGGAGCGGTGAGCCCGTCGGGCACCGGCGCAAGTGAGTTCACCGAGTACCCCGAAGGCTCAGCGGCCGGCGTCTACACCTGGCAGTAGCTCATCCGGCAAGCCGGAAGAGAACCGGCGGTCGTTCCCAGTTCGGGGATGGTCGAGGCGCCCGAGGTCGAGGCGAACGAGGGACTGCGTGGAGGCGTACTCATGTACGCCGCACGAAGCAGGCTCGAAGTTCAACGAAGAGATCGGGTGGATCGGCGATTCCCGGACGGGAACGGGCTTATTCGGGAAGCGTCGCGAGCACCGCCAGGGTCTCCGCCAGCTTCTCTCCTTCGCCCTCTTCGTAGCCCACATGGTGCCCGACCACCCGGCCGTTCTTCCCCACGATGAACATGGCGGGGATGCCGCTGACATCAAAGAGCTCTTCACCCGCGTCCTGCACGAGACCGACCTCCACCGGCATCTCGACGTCCGCCCAGAAGTCCTCGATCTCGCCCAGGTTGTCGTCCACCGAGGCCATCACGAAGGTGACCGCCTCGTCCTGGAACGCGGTGCTCAGCGCCTCGTACATCGGCATTGCCTTGCGGCACGGCGCGCACCAGGTCGCCCAGAAGTCCACCACCACCACGCGGCCGCGCAGCGCCTCGAGATCGAGCTGGCCGCCCCCGGTGATGCGCTCGATCACGAGGTTGGGCACCATCTCCCCCATCAGCGGGTGGTCCGAGTCAGCCCCAAACGGCTGGAACCCACCCCGCGACTCGGGCGCCTCGTTGGCAGCCTCGGGCTGCGTCCGCTGGTCACGGACCCGCTTCGGCCCGCCAGACAGCTGATCGAGGATCTGACTGTGCGTCTCGCGCACCAGCGCCTCCAGCCCACCCGAGATGACCCGCGTCTGCCCGTAGATGTGGGACGCGAGCTGGCGCACCTCGTCCTCCTCCTCGGTGCCCATGGCCAACGCGCGCAGCAAGTGCTGGAACGCGCCCTCGTCCTGCCCCAGCGCATACCGCGCCCGGCCCAGGTGCCCCTGCACGGTCCCGTCGATCGTCAAGGTGGTCGCGAGCTGCAGCGAGCCCACCGCCTCCTCGAAGCGACCGAGCTGGTAGAGCAGCCAGCCGTGGGTGTCGATGTACGCGCCCGCAGAGTCCGCCACCGCCTCGGTCCAGTCCCCGTAGTGGGTCCCGGGCTCGATCTCGATGGGGTCGAACCGCCGGCCGAGCAACATCTCCAGCGCCTTCTCGGACACCGCGAGCGCCTCGACGAGATCCACCTTGTCCAGCGCCGACATGTACGCCCACTCGTTCATCAGGCCCGGCTCGTCGGGGAGCAGCTCGCGGGCCTTGAGCAGCGCCGCCCGGCTCCCGTTCATGTCGCCGACGCTCTCGTCGCGCTTCGCCGCCGCCAACAGCCGCCAATACTGCGCCCGCACCCGAGGAGACTCGGGGAGCTCCGGGGCGTGGGCCTCCAACGCCACGATCTGCACCTTCGCGTTGGGGTTCGCCTCGGCGATGGTGAGCAGCCGCTCGATGGACTTCAGCTCATCGGCGTCCCACTCCCCGCCAGGCAGCGGCGGCATGTAGGGGTTGCGCTTCAGCGGCGGCGCCCAGCCGTCCTTGCCGGCAAGCACGGCAGCGATCCGCTTCTCCTCGGCCTCGTCTACGTCCTCGTGGAACTCTCTGAGCGCCTCGAGCACGACCACGTCGCCTTTCGCTGCCTTCTCGATCGCCTTCATGCGCGCGAGGATCGACTCCCGCTCCTCGGGGGTGCCGACCCGGGTGTCCCCGGGGCGCGACGGGAACAGCGCCTTGCAGTGCCCGGCTCGCCAGGGCGCCAGCTCGATGAGCTCCAGGCAGTTCTCGGTCGCCGCCGCGGACTCCTTTTGGGAGATGAGCAGCACGATGAGATCCCCGCGGGCCGACAGGTTCAGCTCGTCTGCTTGCAGCGCCTTCTTGAGCCGGCCGTGCACCTCGGGAAAGCGCTGCCGCACCTGCTCGACCTCGGCGTAGACGAGATGGGCATAGGACGCCGCGTCCTCATCGAGCTCCGCGGCCGCCAGCGAGCGCTCGATGTCCTTGATGCGGTTGCTGTCTTCCAGGTAGCCCGGCGTGGTCAGGGCTGCGGTCAGCGTCGCCGCCGCGTGCAGCACCATGCGGTACGCCTCTTCGGGGTCTTGATTGAGCAGGTGCCGATACTCGGCCTCGACGAGCCCCCCGTTGCGCCGGATGACCGCCGCCATCTCCTGGTAGAGCAGGTGCGCGGGGATGGACTTCGGGGACTTGGACAGCACCCCCTGGACGGCCTCGACCGCGCCGGCGAGATCGCCCCGGTCGCGCATCTGCATGGCGCCCATCAGGGTCTTGTCCACCGCCAGCGTTGCCTTGTCGTCCTTCGATAGCCGCTTGCCGGCCAGCGCCGGGGTCGCGATGAAGAGTGCGCAAGCTGCGCCGAGGAGTGCGATTCGCAATGGGCTCATGGACTTCCTGTCTCAGCGAGGTCGTGGCGTGCTTCGGGGCTGCGCGGCTCAAGGCCCCTTAGGGTAGGACCCGAACGGCCAAGCTGCGAGTTCAGGGCCGGATGGGGTCAGGTGGGATCAGGACGACAGCCGCGCCAAGAAGTTCCCGACCTCGTCGCTGACCAGGTCCGGGTTCACAGCGAGGGTCCGCACGTGATCAGCACCTGGGACCACCACGGCGTTCCATCTGGAACCGGCCAGGGGCGACAGCGCCCGAAACCACGCCCGGCTCCAGCGCCGCTCGATGACCACGTCCTGGTCCCCGTGGATCCAGAGCACCGGCACGGTGGTGAGCCGGGCCAGCGCGCCCCACAGCACCCAGGGGTACCGCACCGGCTCGGTGCCCGGCAGGATGCGCCCCGCGAGGAACGTGCGAGCGAGGCGATCACCTCGGTGCTTCCCCAGCATCTGGCCGGCGAGCCCCCACGCCGCCGTGCCCATCTCGGGCGCAGGCCCAGAGTCGAAGATGACGCCGACGAGCTCCTCAGGAGGGCGCGTGCCGAGCGCCATCGCCAGCGTCGCCGCGCCCTGGGATTGACCGAAGCCGAGGATCTTGGTCGCGCCTCGACGGCGCGCCTCAGCGATGGCGGCCCACACATCATCGCGCCGCTTCGGGAACGAGCCCCGCCCGCGCGGGGTGGGGTCGGAGTCGGCGTGGCCCCGGGCATCGAAGCAGAGCGACGGGATGCCGAGCTCGTAGAACAGGTGGATCCAGGGCAGCAGCGTCGCCTTCTGACCGCCGTAGTGGTGGTGCATCACGACCACGAGCCCGTCGGGCCGCGGGGTCTCGGGCGCCACCCACCACGCCTTCAGCTTGACGCCGTCCTCGGTGAAGAGATCAAACGCCTCGTAGGCCATGCCGAGCCGGCGGCCGGGATCGATGCGTCGAGCCGTCTTGCTGCTACGCAGCATGCGCTTGATGCCGTCGGCGCCGTGGTTCCACGACGCCTGGACCCGGGTAGGGAGCCAATCCGGAGCGCGCTGAGGATCACCCTTGAACGGCACGGTCCCACTCCTCACTCGGCCACACCGCGACGGCGGGCTCATCCATGCCGCTGCGCCACGTGCCGCGTCCCATGCCGTTGGTGTTGAGCGCCCACCCGATGGCCCCGCGGGGCGACACCGCGATGACGCCGCCCTGGTCGGGGCCGAAGTGCTCCTCGAGCAGGGCGACCGAGGCGACCGAAGCCTCCTGAGCCGTCGCTCCATCCCGCATCCCGTCCACCACGTGCTTGCAGATCATGACGCGCATGAGCGACTCGCCGGTGCCCGTCGCCACGGCAGCGCCTTGCTCGTCGAGCGCCCAGAAGCCAGCGCCCGGCAGGGGGCAGTCGCCCACCCGGCCCGGCATCTTGAGCCAGATCCCGCCGGTGGACACCGCCGCCGCGACCCCGCCTCGCGCGTCGCACGCCACCGCGCCCACGGTGTCGTGGTTGTCGCCCACCGGATCGCTGCCCGACACCGCGTCTTCCTGGTCGCCCAGCACTCCGCCGAGCTCCGCGAGGCCCTGCTCCAGCGTCTTGCCCGCCGTTCGTGCCTCCAGCCGCGCCTTCTTGCGCTCCCACTCAGCCAGGCGCGATCGGGGGGGGAAGTCGTCCCGAAACAGAAGCCCGCGGTCCCGCGCGAAACTCATCGCTCCCTCGGCGGCGAGCACGCAGTGCGGCGTGTCGAGCATCACCTCGCGCGCCAACAGCACCGGGTTCGCGACCCCTTCGATGCTCGCCACGGCGCCGATGCCCCGGTCCGCGCCGCGCATCACGGCCGCGTCCATCTCCACCGTGCCGTCGCTCGTCAAGCAGGAGCCGAGCCCCGCGTTGAACACGCCCCCGTCCTCCATCGCCACGACCGCCGCCACCGCCGCGTCGAGCGCTGCGCCGCCAGCCTCAAGGACGCGCTGGCCGGCCGCCGCCGCCGCGCGGAGACCGGTCCGATAGCGAGCCTCGCGCGCAGGCGTCATGCCGCGCATCGCGCCGGCGCCGCCGTGAACCAGGATGGATGCAGTCATGGCGGAGGACTGTAGCGGTCAGGATCGCCTGAGCAGGGCCTTGCGTCGCCTCAAAGCCGCCCGTCCCAGCGCACCGGCGACGATCCCCGTCACCTCCACGCCGCCTCGCAGCAGCGACGGCTCCTCCTGGGCGAGGCCCTTCGCCACCAGCGTGCGCGTGAGCCGGGCCACAGTGAGCGGATCCCGCGGACCCTTGAGCATCGCCTTGCTGAACTCCACGCTCAGCGAGATCCCAGCCCGCGCGAACTCCAAACCCGAGCCGGTCGCGCTGGGGTGATGGGTCATGGACGCGAAGCCGTGCAGGCTGTGCGGCGCCCACATCGCGGCGAGCTGAAGCCCGTCGAGCTTGCTGCCCATGCGGTGGTCGGTGAGCAGCAGGTCGGTGTGCCACAGCCCCCACTCCCGTCCCGCCCCGCGGTCGAAGTGCACGGCGCTCACCAGGATGGTCTCGCCGTCGAGGTGTCGCTGGCCGGCGCGGTGCACGAGATCGATGTCCGCGATGTAGTGCCGCACTGGCGGCGATCGGTGCAGCGTGCGCTTGCGCTCTTCAGCGAGGCGGACGTTGGCTCGGCTCAGACCCGGCGCCTGGAACGTCACCACCTCATCGATGAGCTCGGGCCAGTGGGCCGCTGCGAGCTGGGCCAGGGCGCCGCCCAGGCTGTGCCCGGTGACGTGCGGCCGGCGCCCGCAGCAGTCGAATGCCGCGCCCTTGAGCATCTCCTCCAGCCCCAGCGAGCGCACCGAGTCGAAGTGCGCCTGACCGATCTGGAACTCGAGGTCGGTGTGCAGGTCCCGCAGGTCGCTCAGCTGCGTGCCTCGAAAGACGAACAGCGGCGGCAGATCGCCGTCTTTGTCCTCGGGCATCACCACCACGAAGCTCGCGCCGGAGCCGTCGTCAAAGTCGAGCTTCTTGCTGCTGTAGCCATTCTGGGTCAGCGCGGAGTTGAGCCCCGCACGGGTGCTGTCGTAGGCGTACCGGTGCGCGAGCCACTCGTAGAGGATGTCGCGATCATCGATGTCGGCGTGCACGAGACGCTGCCGATCCGCGCCACGCAGCCGGTAGTCGAACTCCTCGTCGATGTCTCGCGGAACATCGAGCAGCGCGCCTGCGTGCAGACCATCCAGACGCAGCTCGACCTCGTCAGCGAGGGCCATGAACTCGGCCACGAAGTCGACCAGGGGCTGGGGCGGCAGCGACGGCGGCGCCTCGTCAGCGGCGGGTTGAGGCACTCCGCGCAGCCACGCCACTCGGCTCATGTGGGCGATCTCGCGACGCGCACGCAGGATCAGCGCGTCCGTCTCCAGGAGCAGCATTCGCATGTGCACCGGGTCCACGTGGCGCACGTTCTTCATGCCGTCGCGGTAGGTGAACAGCTGGCGGAATCCCTGCTGCTGATGCTCGCGGCTGATCTCCGGCGAGATGACGTCCCGCAGCGCGCCCAGATAGGCAGCTGACTCGACCAGCACCAGGCGAACCTGGGTGGGGTCGTTGGCGTCGATCGCTGCCTGAAGCGCCACCAGAAACTCGCCGACCAAGCGCGGGGCCCGCTCCAGGAACCCTCGCGCGGCGGCCCAACCCTTGAGTTCCTGGTCGGGATCGTCGGGGTTGGGCTGGCCGGGCAGGTACCAGCGGCCCGTGACCTTGGGGTCCACCGCTCCGCTACGCAGGCCGCGGATGCGTTCGTCCAGGGAGAGATCGGCAGTCATCGTTCAGCTCTTTCCGAGCAAGCCGGACAGGATGGACGCGGCGTCTTCCTCGACCTCGTCCAGCACGAACACCGGCGCGCCATCTGGCGAGGCGACGGCGGGCAGTTCCATGTCGGAGCGGCCGATGGCGCGATCCAGCGCGGAGCGCTTGCGAGGCGCAGGGGATGGCGGCGGAGGGAGCTCATCGCCGGGCTGCTGACCCGGAGCGACCTTCGGCGGCGTATGGAAGCTGGGCCGGGCGTCCAGCCAGCGCCGGTAGCGCTCACGGCTGTAGGAGCCCGCGTCGGCGCCGGTCTCCAGCACCGAGGGGAGACGAGAGAGCTGCCCGCCCCGGATGACGTTCCGGGCGGCGTCGTTGACCCGCAGGATCTCCAGCTCCGGCACGCGGATGCCGAGATCGTCTCGCAGGGTCAGCTGCTGGCACACCACCGCGCGCAGCGAGCCCGCGAGCTGAGCCCGCACCCCGTCCTGAATCTCGGCGGGGAAGGCGGCGACGATGCGGTGCAACGCCTCGGCGACGGTGGCGCTGTGCACGCTGGTGAAGACCAGGTGGCCGGTCTCGGCGGCGTCCAGCGTCAGGCGCATGGTCTGGGGGCGGCGCACCTCGCCCACCACGATGACGTCGGGGTCCTCCCGCAGCGCGTCCAGCAGACCCTGCTCGTAGCTGGGCGTGTCGCTGCCCACCTCGCGCTGGCGAATGAACGCGCGGCTGGAGCGATACCAGTGCTCGACGGGCTCCTCCAGGGTGAGGATGTGGCAGGAGCGGCTGACGTTGATGGCCTGCACGAGCGCGGCGATGGTGGACGACTTGCCCGAGCCGGTCGGCCCGCTCACCAAGACGAGCCCGTGGGGCAGCGCGGCGAGCTCATCCAGGCTCGGGTGCAGGTTGAGTTCGCTGATCGACGGCACGCCGGGCCGCAGCAGCCGGATGGCGAGGCCCACGCCGCGCCGGGAGTGCAGAAGGTTCAGGCGGCAACGCACGCCGGCGATGTTGCGAGAGAGATCCAGCGAGCGATCTGTCAGGAAGCGATCCCAGCCGTCCTGTCCGGCCACGTCGCGCGCCATGGCCCGAGACTCTTTCGGCTCGATGGGGCCCGGCTGGATCGTCAGGCGCCCATCCACGCGGAACGCGGGCGGCAAGCCGGCCTCGATGTGCAGATCGCTGGCACCAGCGGCATACGCCGCCGCCACGAGGCTGTTGAGCTTGCTCATCCCTGGGTCTCCTGCGTCATCGGGGCGCCCACGTAGCGGACGATCAGCTGCACGATCTCGTCGATGAACCGCTCATCACTGAGGAACTCGGGCCGCCTCAGCACCGCCTCGAACGACAGCGCGTCCACCGCACGCTGAATGATGAACGCTGCGATCTCCGCCGGCATCTCACGCACCTCATTCGCCCGCGCCCGCAGCGCCGTCACCACGACCGCGTGGAACGCCTGCTCCAACTCCGGCAGCGGCTTGATCGCGATGAGGCGCCGCCGCTGCTCCAACAGAACCCGCGTGAGGTCGGGATCGTCCCGATGAAAGCGAACCAGCGCTCCGACCACGCTGCGCACCAGATCCGGCAGCGACGCGTCGAGCCGGGAGTCCAGCGCCGAAGACAGCAGCTCCAGTTGGCGTCGCTCCTGCCGCTCGAGCACCGCGTACAGCAAGGCATCCCGCCCCGGGAAGTACTGATAGAGCGAGCCCACCGAGACCCCAGCGACCGCCGCGACGTGGTTCGTGCTCACCGCCAGGGCGCCCTCGGTGCGCAGAATACGAGCGGTCGCCTCGATCAGAGCCTCCACCATCACCTTGCTGCGGTGTTGTTTCGGCGTTTTCTTAAGCATCACAGACGCTTGCGGGTTCTGCATCACAGGATCCAAACGCGAGTACCAAATGCGAGCTTTTGCTCGTATTGTCTCGACACTGACCGACACGATGCTCGCCGTCAAGACCAAGGAAACCCGCCATGACTCGCACGACCATTCCGCTCCAGGGCCGCAGCCACGACGACGTGCTCACCGACATGGGCTCCTTTCGGGAGCATGACGCGGACTACAAGAACGGCCGCACCTGGAGCCTCGTCTACTACACGGGCGAGGAGCACACGGACTTCCTCAAGAAGGCTCACAACCTCTACTTCTCGGAGAACGGCTTGAACCCCATGGCGTTCAAGTCGCTCAAGCGCATGGAGTCCGAGGTGGTGCAGATGACCGCGGGCCTGCTCAACGCGCCCGACACCGCGGTCGGCACGATGACGTCCGGCGGCACCGAGTCGCTGCTGATGGCGGTGAAGGCGGCGCGCGACCGGGCCCGCAAGACCAAGCCGTGGATTCGCCGGCCGAACATGGTCGTGCCCAAGACCATCCACGTCGCGATTGACAAGGCCGCCCACTACTTCGATGTGAAGCCCCGCTACGTGGACGTGGGGCCGGACTACCGCGCCGACGTCAAAGCGATGGAGAAGGCGATCGACCGCAACACGATCCTCATCGCGGCCTCGGCTCCCCAGTACGTGCACGTCACCATCGACCCCATCGAGGAGCTCGGCCGCATCGCCGAGAAGAAGAAGATCCCGTTCCACGTGGACGGCTGCTTTGGCGGGTTCATGCTCCCCTGGCTCGAGAAGCTCGGGCACCCGCTGCCGCTGTGGGACTTCCGCGTCCCCGGCGTGACGTCCATCTCCGCGGACCTGCACAAGTATGGGTACGCCAGCAAGGGCGCGTCCGTCGTGGTGTACCGCGACATGAGCTACCTCAAGCACCAGTTCTTCATCTCGACCAACTGGCCCGGCGGCATCTACGCCTCGCCGTCCATGCCGGGCACCCGCCCGGGCGGCCCCATCGCCGCAGCCTGGGCGACGATGCAGGCGCTGGGCGAGAGCGGCTACATCGAGCTGGCGAAGAAGGCGCTGGACACGACCAAGAAGCTGCGGGCCGGCATCGAGGCGATTCCCCAGCTCACGCTGCTGGGCGAGTTCCACATGACCGCCATCACCTGGGCCGCGTCGAGAGACGACATCAGCGTCTTCGCGATCGCCGACATGATGGCCGAGCGCGGCTGGGGCGCCGACCGCCAGCAGGGGCCCGAGTCGGTGCACCTGACGGTGAACGCAAACAACTGGGACGCCGTGGACGCCTACCTGAGCGACCTCGCCGAGTGCGCCGCGCACGTGGAGGCCCACCCCGAGCTCGCCAAGGAGGGCGAGGCGGCCATGTACGGGATGATGGCCAAGGTCCCCATCCGGGGCCTGGTGAGCCACAGCGTCGGCAAGGTGATGGAGTCCATGTACTCGCCGGACGGCGCCCAGCCGGACCTGACCAAGATGGGGCAGGGCGACGATGACGGGATGGTGATGAAGCTCATCGGCAAGTACGGCGATCAGGCCATGGACGTGCTCGACAAGATCAACGCCATGCGCCCCGGCGGGCGATCCTGATGCCGCGCATCGCATACGCGCGCATCGCTCAGGAGGGCAACGCCTTCTCGCCGGTGCTGACCGAGCTCGAAGACTTCGCGCGCTGTCACTTTCATGAAGGGCGGGACCTGCACGAGCGCTGCTCAGCCAAGGGGCAGGAGGTCGACGACTGGCTCAAGAACGCGGAGCTGTCGGGGTTTGTGGAGTCGTGCCGCAAGAGCGGGCGCGTGGAGGCGGTGCCGCTGTTTGGCGCCTGGGCGATCCCGGGCGGGCCGCTGAGCCGCACCTGCTTCGAGGCGCTGCGGGACAAGCTGGTGACGATGCTCACCGAGGCGGGGCCGCTGGACGGCGTGTTCCTGTCGATGCACGGGGCGATGATCGCGCAGGGGTCCACCGACCCCGAGTCCGACATCGTGCAGGCAGTGCGGGAGCTCATGGGTCCCGACTGCAAGATCGGGGTGAGCCTGGACCTGCACGCGCAGCTGCACGGGCGCTTTGTGGACAACGTAGATGTGCTCTGCGCGTACCGCACCAATCCGCACCGCGACCACGCCAAGACCGGGTTCCGGTGCGGCGACATCCTCATCAAGACCGTGCTCGGTGAGGTGAAGCCGACGGACGCGTGGCGCACGCTGCCGCTCATCTGCGCGGGCGGGACCACCATCGACTTCTTGCCCACGATGCGGCCCATCTACCGGTGGATGAGCAAGATGGAGAAGGACCCGCGGGTCCTGTACGTGTCGATGTTCAACGCGCACTACTGGAACGACTCGCCAGATCTGGGGTGGGCGGCGCACGTGATCACCGACGGCGATCCGCAGCTGGCCGAGCGCATCGCCGACGAGCTGGCGGAGAAGATCTGGGAGGTACGCACGGTGCAGCCGCCCGAGTTCCCCGATGCGGACGGCGCGATCGCGATGGTGCGCGCCGCGAAGGTGCGGCGGATGTTCGGCACGATCTGCGTGTGCGACGCGTCTGACATCGTGGGCTGCGGGGCCGCCGGCGAGAGCACGAACCTGCTCAAGGAGGTGCTCGCGAAGGGCAAGGGCCTGACGTCCTACGTGCCGGTGCGCGACGCCGAGGTCGTGGCCGCGCTGTTTGGGCGCAGCAAGGGCGAGTCGGTGGACATGGCCATGGGCGGCAAGCTGCACCCAGAGATGAGCACGCCCGTACGCGTGCAGGGCACGATGATCAGCAGCCTCGACCGACGTGGGCTGGGGCGCACGGTGGCGGTGGACGCCGGGCACGTGAAGCTGGTGATCACTGAGGGTCCGGCGATGGCCATGAAGCCCGACTTCTACAAGGACATGGGCCTGGACCCGTGGCGGGCTGACATGGTCGTGGTGAAGTCGATGTTCCCGTTCCGGCTGTATTTTGCGGGGCTGAACCGCAAGACGATCTACGCCAAGACCCGCGGGGTGACGGACTTCGACACCGCCATGCAGGTCCAGTTCAACGATCCGGTCTACCCCCGGGACGAAGTCGCCGAGTGGCGTCCCACGGACCGGCGTCGGCGCGGACTGCTCGACGCGTAGGGCGGCGGGCGCAGGGGCGCGGGGTGGCGCGGGACGCGGGACACCGCGGCCGCGGTCACAACTGGGCCCACACTGTCAGTGTGACCCCAGCTATGTCCGGAGCGACGCCCTCAGGCGGCGCAAACCGACCATCAGACGCCGGAAGTCGACCGTGAGACGCGAGAACCGACCGCGAGCTCGCGAGAACCGACCATCAACCGGCTCATGACCCCCGGCCGCGGTCACAACTGGGCCCAGACTGTCAGTGTGACCCCAGTTACGTCCCGAGCGACGCCGCCCGACACCCCGCGGGCCCCTACGCGACCAGCGCCGCGCTCGTGCCACGCGATGGACGTGAGACGGCAGGCTCCATGACAGCTTCTTCTCATCAACGGCGGGCATACGCTGGCGCATGGCGCATACGCTACCGTACGTTCCGCGTGCCGCCAACCAGCGGATGAAGGAGCGCGCATGGCATCGCTGACCGCCAACGACTGGGCCCTCGCCGCGCTCAAGACCCTTGGAAAGGGAGGCGTCACCGCCGTCCGGGTCGAGGTCCTCGCCAGGGACCTCGGCGTCACCAAGGGCAGCTACTACCACCACTTCAAGAACCGCCGTGCCGTGCTCGATACGGCGCTGCAGATGTGGGAGGACGTCGCGACGGAGCAGATGATCACCCAGGTAAACGCGAGCTCAGGAGACCCGCGCGCTCGCTTGCTGCGGTTGGCCCGGGCGACGTTCCTCGAGTCCGGGAAGGCCGTCGCGATCGAGTCTGCGATCCGGGAGTGGGCGGCGTCCGACACCGACGTCGCCTGGGTCGTCGCCCGGGTGGACGAGCGCCGCTTGCGCTACGTAGAAGGGCTCCTCCAGGAGGCCCACATCAGCCAGCCGGCGCTCCGCGCGGAGCTGTTCTACCGCACGCTCATCGGCGAGTTCGTCTGGCGCCGCCACGGCGGTCCGGCCCTGTCAGCCCAGTCGATCGAACTGTTCGTGGCGATGTCCCTGGCCACCGTTCCGGTGATCCCAGACGAAGACGACGGTCCGCCCACCATCGAGCAGTAGCCCCGGCGAAGCGCACGCGCCCCGGACCGGTTCGAGAACCGAGTTCCCCGCACCCTCCGCCCGTTCTACCCTGCGCCCATGCGGATCCCCCGACCTCGCGCGCTCGCCCTTCCCCTCGCCGCCTTGCTCGCCGGCTGCCCCACCGCTCCCGAGCTCGAGCCGGAGCCGGAACCCACGCCGGCCCCCTTTGATCCCGCGGACTACGAGTCGGTGACCTACGAGCTGACCGACCCCGACGCCGAAGCCCCCACCGGCAGCGGCGAAGAGAACGCATTCTCCGCCCAGCGCTTCCGCATCGACAGCCCCGCCCGCATCGTCGCCATCGAGGCGATGTTCCGCGTGCGCAGCGAGTACTCCGGCGACGCCCACATCGCCATCTGGCCCGACTGGGGTCACAACTTCTTCGACTACGACCGGCCCAACCCGCTGTTTGAGTGGACCGGCACCCTCGACCGCTTCGAGGCCGACCAGCAGTGGACCCTGTTCGAGCTCGACACCCCCATCGAGCTGAGCCACCCCCAGCTGATCTACGTCGGCAGCCACTACCGCGGCGAGGCCGACCAGCCCCCGCTCATGACCGACGCCCAGGTCTCGGTCGATCCCTTCCTCGCAGAGTACGGCGACGCCGACTCGCAGTACCCGCCCCACGTCATCGTCTACCCCGACCGCGGGCGCGACACCGGCGGCTTCGAATCCGTGGCGTTCGCGGGCACCTCGGGGGCTCCCGGCGTAGGCGACTTGCTCGTCCGCCTCTACATCGAGCGCACCGTCGAGCCCGGCCCCACCTGGTTCACCGAGCAGCACGCCACCGAGGAAGACCCCCGCAGCGGCCTGCCGCCTGCCGGCTCCATCGCCTGGGGCGACTGCAACGACGACGGCTACCTCGATGTCTACAACGGCAACCTGTACGTCAACGGCGGCGACGGCACGTTCGCGCTGTGGTCCGAGCAAGGGGGGCTCACCGTGGACGGCGGCTCGGGCATGTGGGGCGACTACGACAACGACGGCACCCTCGATCTCTTCGTCGCCCGCAACGACGACCAGCTCTATCGCGGGCTCGGCGACTGCGCGTTCGAGAACGTGACGCTGGCGAGCGGCATCGACGACACCCAGATGTTCGACAGCGGCAACGGGCTGGAGGCCCAGCCCGCGCCCACGCCCTCGGCCGCGTGGCTCGACGCGAACGGAGACGGCTGGCTCGACCTGTACCAGGCCAACTTCCTCAACTTCGGCACCGGCGACAGCACTGTGGACAAGCTGTGGATGAACCAGGGCGACGGCACGTTCGTGGACGCCACCACCGAGCTCGGCATGAACCAGGGCGGCGGCCGGGCCGGGCGCGGAGTGCACCCCGCCGACTGGGACAACGACGGAGACATGGACATCTACGTGTCCAACTACCGCCTACACCAGAACTTCGCCTGGGAGAACGGGCCCGAGTCGTTCTTGGGGATCCACAACGACTCGCTGCTGGGTGGCTACCGCAACGCCACCGGCGGCACGACGTCGTACTACGGGCACACCATCGGCAGCGCCTGGGGCGACGTGGACAACGACGGCGACCTCGATCTCTTCGCCGCCAACCTCGCCCACCCGCGCTTCTTCACGTTCTCCGACAAGTCGATGTTCCTGCGCAACGAGCTGGTGGAGACCGGGGACGCGGGCTGGACGGACATGCGATGGGACGCGGGCCTGCTCTACCAGGAGACCGACAGCTCGCCGATCCTCTTCGACGTGGACAACGACGGCTGGCTCGACGTGCTCTACACCGCCGTGTACGCCGCGCGCCCGAGCTACCTGTATCGCAACAACGGCGACTGGACGTTCTCCATGGTCAGCTACGAAGCGGGCTCGTGGATCTGGAACGGCTGGGGCATCGCCGCGGCGGACTACGACAACGATGGCGACATGGACGTGTACGGCAAGAAGCTGCTGCGCAACGACCGGGGCGCGATCGGCGGCTCGATCACCGTGCAGGCGATCGGCGAGGGGGCAGGCGCCACCAACGTCAGCGGCATCGGCGCGCGTGTCTTCGTGACCACGGCGGCCGGCACCCAGATGCGCGAAGTGACCACCGGCGTGGGCGTAGGCAACCAGATGCCGCTGCGCCAGACCATCGGCCTCGGTGAGGCCGCCTCCGCCGATGTACGCGTGGAGTTCCCGCTGACAGGCACCGTCGTCACCATCGACGGAGTCGCCGCCGGCACCAGGCTCGCCGTCAGCGAAGACGGGACGAGCGAAGAGCTGTAGTCGCCTGCTGAACGGCCACCGGCTCGAGGAGTACGGGGCTCGGCACGGAGTCGGGAGAAGACCAGGCACCGCCTCGACGATCGCGACGCGTGATGCGCTTGCTCCAGTGCAGGGCCGGGTTGCGCACAAAGTCCACCAGCACCGCCGTCCACGACGTGTGGCTCGTCAGGTCTTCGTAGTAGTGGGGAATGCGGCGCTTCAACTCCGGCAGCCGCCAGCCCGGCACCCGGGGAAGTCGTGATGCTCTACGTGGTAGCCGACGTTGAAGCAGACCGCGTTCAGGGCTCCGTAGTAGGAGTTGGTCTCCTGTCCCTCGGCGAACACGAAGTGCTCGTGGATGAAGTGCGCGGCGACGGGGTGGTAGGAGTGACCGACCACGGTGCTGGCGAGCAAGTACAAGAAGCCGATCGGTCCCAGCCACATGAACAGGGCGACGTTCACCACGAGGGTGACCGCGACGTTGATGACTTCGTCGCGCGACGGCGGCGTGCGCCGGGAGTAGCCGCGGATCATCCAGAAGAACACCCCGGCCCCGAGCCAGAAACCCTTCATCGCCGCGTTGCGGGGAAAGCGGGTGGCTTCGAGGCGGCACGGAAGGTCCGCGTCCACGCCGAGGGTGCCGAGGTGGGCGTGATGACGTGGGTGGTACTTGCGAAACGTCATGGCCGCGGGGATGAGCAGGGTGGTGTTGGCGAGCAGCGCCCAGAACTTGTTCTCGCGGGCGGTGGGCGCGATGAGGTTGTGAGACGCCTCGTGGATGAACATCGAGGAGTGGTGGGAGAGCACGGCGCCAGCGATGTGCACGACGACGAAGGTGAGCGGCAGCCACACCCACAGATGACCGAGGATGGCGCACTGCGCCACGAGCGCCGCGATGGCGAGCTGGCCGAACACAGCGAGGAGCATGGGGATGACGGTGCGGCGATCGTGCCCAAAGAGCTCCGCGATCTCGGGGTGGTGGCGCAAGATCTCCTTGCGTCGCAGCGCGTGGGGTTCGGGCGTCGATGTGGTGTCGAAACCCCAGGCTTCCTCCGATTCGTTGTCGTCACTGGTGCTGCGAGGGAAGATGGTCATGGGCGCTCCTGGGGTCGACGATGCCACGTATCCTCGAAAGAGACCGGCCCAGCAGCGTTCTCGCCGCCCTCGCTGAGCGGGAAGCCGAGCGACTCCTCGTCGCGCTCACCGAGGCGTTCATGGGCGCGATGCACGGCGGGCGACGACATGGCCCGGGCCTTGGTGCAGACGCTGCTATTTCAGCATCCTGCTAGACGCCCTCAGATCCCGGTCTATATTTCAGGGGTACTCGCCAGCATTGCTGGCATAGGAGACATCGACATGAGCGCCACTGAGACCATCAGCCTCGGCTCCCCCAGCCCCGCCCCCCTCGGCAGCCCCGAGTTCCCCATCTCCATGACGGAGAAGGCGGTGAAGGCCGTGAAGCTGGCCATCGAGGAAGAGGGGCTCGTCTCCGAGACCGGCCTTCGCGTCGGCGTCGTGGGCGGCGGATGCTCCGGCTACTCGTACGCGCTCGACTTCTCCGAGGAGTTCGACGAGGAGGACATGTCCATGGACTTCGCGGGACTCGCGGTGGTGATGGACCCCCACTCGGCGCAGCTGCTCAAGGGCACCGAGATCGACTACGTCGAGACGCTCCAGAAGAAGGGTTTCGTGTTCAACAACCCGAACGCGACCCGCACCTGCGGCTGCGGCTCCAGCTTCAGCTAGCCGCTCGCGGGATCGAGCGCGTCCGCGCCTCCCGCATCAGCAACGCATGTTCAAGCGCGCACTCAAGCGCGGCCTCAAGGTCGCCCAAACCGCCAAGGAGATGGGCAAGGGCCTGATCCTTGGTGCGCCTGGCGTCGGTCACGGCGTCGGGGAGTACGAAGACTTTGAGCGCATCCGCGCCGAGGCCGCCTTGATGGATCGCCAAGAAGGCGTCACCGCAGACGACGGCGCGGAGTTCGAGGTGATCTCGGCGGGCACCCGCGAGATCAGCGCGGAGGACCTGCGCATCCTGCTCGAGGTTGAGCAGCCGGAGGACCATCCGCTCATCCTCGATGTGCGCCAGTCCAGCGAGTGGGCCGCGGGGCGCCTGCCCAACGCGGTGCACGTGCCTCTGGGCACTCTAGAAGACCGCCTGCACGAGCTCTCGACCGCCAATGGGGTCGTGACGTACTGCGCGAGCGGCATGCGCTCCATCGACGCCTCGTACATCCTCAAGCGCCACGACGTGCACGACGTGCGCAGCCTCGCTGGCGGCATCGAAGCCTGGGAGCGCGCCGGGAGCACGATCGTCAGGGACTGATCACGTCGCTCGCTCAGAACCGAGCGACGACCTTTCCCAACACGTTGCTCTCTGGGACTACCCCGTACTGACGGCTGTCGGTGCTCTGCTCCGGGTTGTCCCCCAAGAGCCATAGTCCCCCGTCCCGCAGCTCCGCGACTCGCTTGATGATGCGGGTCCCGCTCTGGGTCGGGTGCGCGGCGAGCACGACGTCCCCCACAGCGCAGCCTGCATCGGGGGCTACGAGCACCTCATCGCCATCATCCAGCTCCGGAACCATGGAGGCGCCAACGACGCGATGTCGTTGACGCCTGCCAAGGATCCAGAGGAGCAGGTCGAGCTTGGCTACGCCTCGCACGCGAGCTAGTTCCCGTCCGGCAAAGCCGGATGTGGACTGGCGGTCGTTCCCAGTTCGGGGATGGTCGAGGCGCCCGAGGTCGAGGACGAGGGACTGCGAGGAGGCGTACTCATGTACGCCGCACGACGCAGGCTCGAAGTTCGACGAAGAGATCGGGTGGATCGGGCATTCCCGGACGGGAACACGCGGTCGTTCCCAGTTCGGGGATGGTCGAGGCGCCCGAGGTCGAGGAGAACGAGGGACTGCGAGGAGGCGTACTCATGTACGCCGCACGACGCAGGCTCGAAGTTCGACGAAGAGATCGGGTGGATCGGGCATTCCCGGACGGGAACTAGCTACCCGGCGGGGCCAAGCAAGATCGCTCACCCCCGAAATTCGGGTGAGCTGGGGGCGGCGAGGTCAAGGAGCCGCGAGGGACACGTATGTACATACGCAACCGAGAGCGCGACGCAGAACTCGACGGTCCCAGCCATCCGAATCAGGTGGTGTACCAGGTGACCTCGCGGCCCTTGAGCGACCAGAAGATGTCGTGGATCTTCTTGATGTTGGCGAGGAACTTCTCGGCCGAGTCCACGCTGACGTCCTGCTTGCACTTGCTGGCGAGCTTCGTCGTCTCCCAGATCAGCGTGTGCAGGTTCGGGTGCGCGCCCAGATGCTCGGGCTTGAAGAAGTCCGTCCAGAGCACGAGGACCTCGGACTTCGCGACGTGGGCCTGCTCTTCCTTGATCGCCACGTAGCGGGCGAAGTGGTTGAGGTAGTGGGCCCAGGCGGCGGAGTCCTTGTTCTCCGGCGGGGTCAGCGCGGCGAGCTTCTTGCTCATGGACAGCACGGCCTCGGCGGCGATGCGGGCGGATGCGGGGTCGTACACGCCACAGGGGCCATCACAGTGAGCCTGCGCCTCGGGCGCGGGGTTCTGGGTGCGATACGAAGAGATGAGCTTGTCGAGCATTGGGACTCCGAAGGGTTTGTCTCCCGCCGGGGCGGGGTTTGGATTGTTGTTGGCAGACGACACAGCGTCAAACCGGAGAGACGGTCAGATTCCGAGCAGCGGGATGGCGGCGCCGCTGAGCGCGATCGCGAGCCCCGCGAAGACGTCCGCGTGACGCTCGAAGCCGTCGAGAGAGAGGCGCAAGGCGCCGGCGTACACCACGCCCACCACGGCCATCATCGTCCCGATGGTGGTGAGCCCGAACACGAGCACGACCAGCGCGACCGAGCCCCAGGCGTGCTCCATCGCCGGAAACATCAACATGGGGATCAAGGCCTCGCAGGGACCGAACGCGAAGATGAGGAACAGCGACCAGAACGCGGTCACGCCCAGCTTGCGGCCCGATACCTGCTCATGGGCGTGCATGTGCTCCCGCTGGTGGTCGTGGCCGTGCTCGTGCACGGTGCCGTCGTCGTGCGCGTGACCGTGGCTGTGAGACTTGCCGCGACGCGCCCGGATGAAAGCCCAGCTCGCCCAGCAGAGCCCAAAGCCGATCATCAGCCAGCTGGCGACGTTGCCCCGGAACCCCTCGATGATCTCGAGACGCTGCAGGCCTGCGCCGATCCCGATGCCGATGGTGCCGATCAGCACCGAGCTGAGCACGTGGGCGAGACCGCACGCCGCCGTGATCGCCAGGACACGAGGCAGGGACCAGCCACGGGCGCGGCCGAGCACGATGAACGGCAGGCTGTGATCCACGCCGATGAGCGTGTGCACAAAGCCAATGCTCATGGCGGTGGCGAGCAGGAAAGTGAGAGAGGACTCGGTCACGGGGCAGAGAGCCTAACCACGCGCTGGGCGGATGGGGTCAACCCAAGCGCAAAAAGGCGCCGGATCGGGTCCAGCGCCTCTCGCAAGAATCGGATCAAACTGGCGACTAGCCGAGCTTGACGCCCGCGTCGCGGGCAGCAGCCTGCAGACCCTTCTTCGTGATGGTCCGCAACGCACTCGTGCTGACCTTCAGACGGATCCACTTGTTCTGGGTCTCGTCCCAGATGCGCTTCTTCTGCACGTTTGGCTTCTGCCAGTGCTTCGTCTTGCGCTGCGAGTGAGACACCCGGTTGCCGATTTTGGCTCGCTTACCGGTGAGCTGACACTTAGCCATCACATACTCCCTTGATCGAAGGACCAGCTACTTGCTGATCTTCGACTCCTTGAAAAGCACGTGCTTGCGCGCCTTCGCGTCATACTTCTTAAACTCGAGCTTGCCCGTAGTCTTCTTCTTGTTCTTGGTCGTCGTGTAGAAGTAGCCGGTTCCGGCGGTCGACACGAGCTTCACTTTTTCGCGCATGGAACGCTCCCTCGGTTTTGGGACGGCGGAAGCTACAGAGCCTGCTTAGCAGTGTCAAGCAAGCGCCCGCGGATCCTGCTGGATCCTCACGACGCGGTCATGAGGCCGAGGTGTACTGACCGGCCCGACTCCTGTAGATGGCCCCCCATGAAGCCTCTGCACCGCATCCTGTTCGCCCTCCTCCTCAGCCTCGCCATCCCCACGTTGGCCCACGCCGCTTGCGAGACTCCTCGCCGCGCGGTGGCCAGCCTGCTCGACAACCTGCAGAGCAAGGCCACCAACACCACCGCCGCGATCGCGTGCTTCGACTGGTCCGGCGGCCCGGACAGCCCCGAGGAGCGGGTGACCCGGGCCCGGGAGCTCAAGTCCGTGCTCGATGGCCGCGGGCTGTTTGTGGACTACGAAGAGATCCCCGACGACCCCGACGCCGAGGTCACAAGCCCGGGCCGGCGGCTGACTCCGATCCCCCAGCTCCCCGAGCTCCGTCTGAAGCGGCACGCCGACGGTCGCTGGCTCATCACCGCGGGCTCGGTGCAGTCGATCCCCGCCCTGCTCAAGGCGACCTACCGACTGCCGCTTCAGCGGCTCGCTCAGAGCCTGCCGCCCTGGATGCACACCGAGATCCTCGGAGTGCCCACGTGGCGCCTGGGAGGGCTGCTGGTGCTCGTGCTGCTCGCGTTTGTGATGGCGCGCTTGCTCGAGCTCATCAGCTCGACGCTGGTCACTCGTGTCATCGGGCGCTTCTTCGAGAGCTGGAGCGACGTCTTCGCCAAGCAGATCGTGAGGCGCGGCTCGTGGATCGTCGTCGCGGGCCTCGTCGGCACGCTCGTGCCGAACCTGGGACTCCCGGTGCGTCTCAACCAGTTCGTCTACGTCAGCCTGCGCATGCTGGCCTCTATCGCCGCGGTGCTCATCGCGAGCAGCATCGTGGACCTGCTCAGCGATGCCCTGCAGCGGCGCGCCGACAAGACCGAGACCAAGATGGACGACCAGCTCATTCCGCTGCTCCGGCGGTCGGTGAAGCTGCTGGTGATCGTCATCGGCAGCCTGTTCGTGCTTCAGAACCTGTCGGTGGACGTCACCTCGCTCCTCGGCTCCCTGGCGATCGGGGGTCTCGCGTTCTCCCTCGCAGCGAAAGACACCCTGGCGAACCTCTTCGGCTCCATCACGATCTTCACCGATCGGCCGTTTCAGATCGGCGATTGGGTGGTCATCGAAGGCACCGAAGGCACCGTCGAGGAGGTCGGATTCCGGAGCACACGGATCCGTACGTTTTACGACTCTCTGGTGACGCTGCCCAACAACACAGTCGCCAACGCGATGATCGACAACATGGGGCGGCGTAGGTATCGCCGGTTCAAGGTCATGCTCGGACTTACCTACGACACGACCTCGGAGCAGATGGAGGCGTTCGTCGCCGGGGTGCGCAAAGCGATCGAGGCCAACGAGCACACCCGCAAGGACTCGTTCGAGGTGCACTTCAACAGCATGGGAGCGCACTCGCTCGACGTGCTGGTCTACTGCTTCTTCGAGGTCGGCGGCTGGACCGACGAGCTACGCGGGCGCCAGCAGTTGATGCTCGCGTGGATGCGCCTGGCCAACGAGTTGGGCGTGGAGTTCGCCTTCCCCACCCAGACGCTGCACCTCGAGGGTCTGCCCGGGGCGTCCACGGAGAAGTCGAGCCCCGGCGGCACGCTCCCCGCCGTGTAGCGACCGCGGTCCAAGGAGAGAAGCCCCGAGGTGATGAATCACCTCGGGGCCGTGCCAGCTCTCGGAGGCTCTCGCCTCCGTCATCTATCGCTCAGCTTCAGCAGATACAGCTACAACACAACGTCAACTACCGGCTGGCATCTCCGGCTTGGCGACCACGGGGGGACCGATGGCGCCGCGCCTACTCAAAGACTCTTGGATGGCCCGCGGCCATCGACGGGTCTAGTTCACCGGCTTGAGCAGATCCGACGGGTCCCGGGGCAGGTCCTGGGCCATCGCGATCTTGTCGGCGTTCGGAGCACGCTTGGTCTGCGCGCGCACCGCCGAGTCCAGGGCCGTAGTCATGGTCATGGCGCCATCGAAGTGCACGCCTTCCTGCATCGTGATGACCGGCGACGTGACGTTGCCAGTCATCTGGGCCGGAGCCCGCAGGTCACAGCGCGCGCGGGCGTTGATGTTGCCGTTCACCTTGCCGGCGATGACCACCGCGGCCACGTCGATCTGCGCCTCGATCTCGGCGTCCGGGCCGATCTCCAGCGTGTCGTTCGAGAAGATCTCGCCCGTGAACTTGCCGTCGATGCGCACGCGGCCTTCGAAGGTCAGCTTGCCTTCGTAGATGCAGCCCTTGCCGAGGAACGCGGTCAGCTCATTGCTGACGGCACGCGGCTTCGGACGGGGGGCGGGGGCGGTGTTGCCCTGAGGGGCGGGTAGGGCGGCGTTCTCGGGGGGAAGCATCTCGCTATCTCCAGGAGGGGGTGAGGCAAAGAGGGAGGAATCGCGGCGTCCGAACTTCATGATCGAGGGGCTCCGTGGGCGACCTGGGTCGGTTTTTTTGAGGGGAGGGTTTAGAGGAGAGGGCTCTCGAGCCGGCCGAGCAGCCGGTCCAGATCCTGGGTGGTGTAGTACTCGAGGACGATCTTGCCGCCGTCGCCGCGGGCCCGCGGCTTCACCTGCACGCGGGTGCCGAGGTGCCGCGCCAGGCGGTCCTGCACCCCGACCAGCGTGTCGGGCAGCTCCTTGATGGTGCGGCGGGTGCGGCGACCTTCCTGGAGACGACGCACCTCCTCTTCGGTCTGACGCACCGACAGCGACTCGTTCACCACCCGGGCATACAGCCCGAGGATGAGGTCCTCGTTCTTGAGCCCGAGCAGCGCGCGGCCGTGCCCCATGGTCAGGGCGCTGCGGCTGAGGCCGTCGAGCACCTGCTCGGGCAGCTTGAGCAGCCGGAGCATGTTCGCCACCGTGCTGCGGTCCTTGCCCACCTTGCGGCTCAGCTCTTCCTGCGTGTAGCCGACGTCTTCCATCAGCTGGCTGTACGCCTCAGCCTCTTCCACGGGGTTGAGGTCTTCGCGCTGCAGGTTCTCGATGAGGGCGAGCTCGAGGCTCTCCGTCTTCCCCATCCGACGCACGATGGACGGGATGGTGCGCAGCCCGGCCTTGCACGAGGCGCGGTACCGACGCTCGCCGGCGACGATCTCGTAGCCGCCATCCACCGGGCGAAGAAGGATCGGCTGGATGACGCCCTTCTCCTTGATGGAGAGGATGAGCTCGGCGAGAGGCTCCTCGTTGAACACCCGGCGAGGCTGGAACGGGTTGGCCCGAATCTCGTCGATGGGGATGTGCACCACGGCACCGCCGGCGAGCGCGGCCCGGGGGCCACCCTCCATCTCAATGCCGGCTGCGTCGGGGATCAGGGAGGCCAGTCCTCGGCCCAGAGTTCTGCGCTTGTTCATGTCGCTCCCTTCCTACGCGCTCATCGCTGCGTTGGTCAGCGTCTTGCGGGACACCAGAATCCCGTGCTTCGCGAGAAGCTCCCGGGCGAGCCCCATGTACGCATGGGAGCCCTTCGCATCGATGTCGTAGAGGATGATCGGCTTGCCGAACGACGGGGCTTCACCGAGCCGAACGTTCCGCGGGATGATGTTCTCGAAGACCTTGTCCCCGAAGTGGCGCTGCACGTCGGCGGCGACCTGCTGGTTGAGCCGGTTGCGCCCGTCATACAGGGTCAGCAACACGCCCTCGAGGACCAGCCTCGGGTTCAAGCGACGCTGGATGAGCCGAATGGTCCGCGTCAGCTCACCGAGGCCCTCCAGCGCGTAATACTCGGTCTGCAGCGGAATGAGCACGGAGTCGGCCGCCGTCAGGGCGTTCACCGTCAGCAGGCCGAGGCTCGGCGCGCAGTCGATGATCACCCAGTCGTAGTCGGCCTCGACCGCTTCGAGCTTGTCGGCGAGTCGATGCTCACGGGCGAGCGCGCTCGTCAGCTCCACCTCGGCGCCCACCAGATCCGTGTTCGACGGCGCCACAAACAGCGTGCGCAGCTCCGTCGGCTGCACGACCTCGGCGATCGGCACGTCGTGCACGAGCACGTCGTACAGAGAGCCAGTCTCGCCGTGCTTGTCGAGCCCGAGACCCGAGGTCGCGTTGCCCTGCGGGTCCATGTCGATGAGCAGCACACGCTGCTCCGCCGCGGCCAGGCACGCAGCGAGGTTGACGGAAGTGGTCGTCTTGCCGACGCCGCCCTTTTGATTCGAGATCGCAATGATCCGCGCCATGTGCGCCCTTCCAATTCCGTCTTTCACGTGGGGTGCTGTGACGCACAACCCCTCGCACGTTCAGCGACGAGCGGAACCTAAAACAGCGCAATATCCCTTAGCAACGCTTTTATGGGAAAAAGCGTTGTTAACGGCGGAAAAGCCGTCGCGAAGGCTGGGAACCCTGGAAATCAAGTGTCACTTGCGCGAGGCAAGGACATCCGGATCGGGGACTTCAGGAGGTCGTTGGCTCCAGCAATTCGTGGAGATCGACGCCCGTCTCACGCCGAAAATTCCCATGAACCTGGCGCCAGCCTGCGGGAGGCCAGCATTCATCAGCGTTTGCGCGCGCCAGACTCGTGCTGACCAGTGCGAGGCATGCGCCCCACTGGGCCGCCTCAGCGAGGGACTCGCTCGGGGCCGCAAACGCGCGGGACACGAAGAGGAGGCGATCCGGATCGCGATCCGGATCGCGATCCGGATCGCGATCCGGATCGAGTGTTCCACGCACATCCGCGGCGCGGCCGTGGTGAACCTGGACCCGATCCAACCCCATCGCGCGGGCCGCCTCCCGCAGAAACGCAGCGCGCTTACGCCGAGACTCCACGAGGTGCACGCGCATCTCGGGCATGTCCGCGGCGAACAGCAGGCCCGGCAGGCCTGATCCGGATCCGACGTCCACCAAGGTGTCGAACGACGCCCCGACGAGCACCGACCGGGCGAGCCAGACATCCACGAGCCCCTTGTTCAAGAGCTCTCCGCTCGTGCGCCAGCCCACCAGCCGCTGGGCGCGGCTCCAGGTGTTCAACGTGTCCGTCCACACCACAAACCTGTCCACCGTCTCCTCGTCGATGGGGTGGATGGGCTGGAGCTTGGTGCGGATGGCGTCTGCGGTCAGGCGTAGATTCATGAGCGGACCTCCGGCGCGAGACCACCGCGCACTCGAGCCGCTACCAGCGCGAGGGCCGCAGGCGTCATCCCCTGAATGCGGGATGCCTCGTCGAGGCTGGTGGGGCGCGTGCGACCCAGCTTCTCCACCAGCTCGTGGCGCAGACCTGGGATCCCGTGGAACACGAACTCGGGCGGAATCACCAGGTCGGCGAGAGCCCGAACTCGGTCCACCTCGGTCTGCTGTCGCCGGATGTAGCCCTCGTACCGACACTGCACCACCACTTGCTCCACCTCGTCCTCGCTCAAGGCAGGGAGCGCCAGCGAACCAGCAGCGGCGAGGTCGGGTAGGTCCAGGCCAGGACGCTTGAGCAAGTCAGCCACCGATCGCCGGTCCATCACCGGCTGCTCTCCGATGTCCTCCAACCAGCACGCCAGGTCCTCTGACGGCGCCACCTTCGTGCTCCGCGCCCAGGCCACACCCTGTTCCACGCTCTCTCGGCGCGCCTCGAAGCGGGCCCAGCGGGCATCGTCCACCAGCCCCAGGTCTCGGCCCAGCGGCGTGAGACGCAGGTCGGCGTTGTCCTCGCGGAGCAGCAGCCGGAACTCGGCCCGGCTCGTGAACATCCGGTAGGGCTCGGTCGTGCCGCGGCTGGTGAGGTCATCCACCAGCACGCCGATGTAGGCCTGGTCGCGCCGCAATACGTGTGGGCTCAGGCCTTGGGCCGCGCGGGCAGCGTTGATGCCGGCGTGGATTCCCTGGGCCGCAGCCTCCTCGTAGCCGGTGGTCCCGTTGATCTGGCCCGCCAGCCACAGCCCCTGGACATGGCGCGACTGCAGGGTGGCGTCGAGGTCCCGGGGATCGGCGTAGTCGTACTCGATGGCGTAGCCCGGACGCACGATGCGGGCTTGCTCGAGCCCCTCCATCGTGTGGATCGCCGCCACCTGCACCTGCACCGGCATGCTCGTGCTGAAGCCGTTGGGGTAGACCTCCCGAGTCGCGAGCCCCTCGGGCTCCAGGAACACGCGGTGGGTGCCCTTGTTCGGGAAGCGCACCACCTTGTCCTCGATGGACGGGCAGTAGCGGGGTCCGATGCCGTCGATGGCTGCGTCCTCGCCGTACAGAGGGGAGTGACGTAGGCCGTCGCGGATCACCTGGTGGGTGCGCTCATTGGTCGCGGTGATGGCGCAGCGCACCTGGGGCAGGACGGAAGCCGGACCGTGGAACGAGAAGCGGCCGCCGGGATGATCACCATCCTGAGGAGGCAGCCGATCCCACGCGATAGTGCGGCCGTCGAGCCGTGGAACAGTGCCCGTCTTCAGCCGGCCCAGCCGATGCCCGAGACCCGTGAGCGCCGCCGACAGACCGCTCGCTGCGGGGGCGCCGTTCCCCCCGCCATCCCTGGCGTGAGTGCCGGTGTGGAGGCGGCCGCGCAGGAACGTGCCGGTGGTCACGATGGCGCTCCGACAGGCGAGCACGCGCCCATCGGCGAGGCTCACGCCCACCAGCGCGTGATGTTCCACGCGAAACTCACGCGCCTCCCCCTCGACCACCGTGAGGCCGGGCTGCTCACGCACGACGCGACCCATGTGGCGCTGGTAGAGGTGTCGGTCGACCTGACTGCGGCTGCTTCGAGCCGCTAACCCTCTGTTATTATTGAGGAACTTGAACTGTATCGCCATCTGGTCCGCGCTGAGCGCCATCTGGCCACCGAGGGCGTCGATCTCCCGCACAAGGTGCCCCTTGCCCTGCCCGCCGATGGCCGGGTTGCAAGGCATCCGACCGATGCCCGCTGCCTTCAGCGTCACCAGCACCGTGCGACAGCCCATGCGCGCAGCGGCCAGCGCGGCCTCGATCCCCGCGTGGCCACCGCCGATGACGACGACGTCGACTGGTTCGTCCTGGTTCAAGCGGTCTCCTCACCGTGGCTGACGCCGAGCAGCGCCGCAGGTCGCGCAGCATGGGCTCGCGTGGAACACCGCACAACGAATCTCCGTTGTTTCACGTGGAATCACCCAATGTTTCCCGTGAAACACCGCGTTTTGTGCGTGAAACGAAAAACAACGCGTAGAGAGCTCCGTCACGGGTACCCCGGGGGACCCCCGATGCGGTTGCTCTAGAGTCCTTGTTTTCGTTGTTTCCCGTGAAACAGGATCGAGTCTCGCCGGCGCCCGGGGGGTCTCTCGCCGCTCGCTACTTCCCGATACAGAAGCGCGCGAAGAGCTCGTCGAGGACCCGCTCGTCGACCCACCGCCCCGACAGCTCCTCGAGGGCACGCCCGGCTCGGCGCACGGCCACCGCCGCGAGGACTGGCTCAGCGATTCCGACGGCTGCAGCCTCGGCCACCGCGCCCAGCGCCGCCTCCATTGCGGCGTGCTGTCTGGCTGTGTGTAAGACGAGCTGCCCGGCGCTCGCCTGGAGCCCCGAGGCGGTGATCACCGCCTCGCGCACCGCCTCGACCCCCTGCCCGGAGAGGCCATCGACGAGCAAGAACCCTCGATCCTGCAGACCAGACCGGCGGGGAGTCCCCAGCAGATCGGCGTGGGTCGCCACCAGGACGTGGGCCGCCTCGCCCGCGGCGGATCCGTCGATGTCCCCTCGCCCATCTCCCACGGCCACCACGACGTCCGCCCGCGCAATCGCAGCCGACGATCGGGCGATCCCGATGGCCTCCACCTCGTCATCGGTCGCCCGCAGCCCCGCGGTGTCTTCGAGGCGGTAAGCCACTCCAGCCCACTCCACGGTCTCGGACACCACGTCCCGGGTGGTCCCGGGCACCGACGACACGATGGCGCGGTCGTGGCCCAACAGCGCGTTCAGCAGCGTGCTCTTACCCGCGTTCACCGGGCCGGTCAGCACCACGCGCACACCGTCCAGCAGCATGCGGCCGGCGCGCACAGTGCCCAGAAGCTCCGCGAGCTCGGAGGCGAGCTGAACCAGCGCGTCGACCTCCCCCCGCACCTCGCTGGCATCGACCTCATCGGGGAAGTCCACCAGGGCCTCCAACGCCACAGCCGAACTCAGCAGACGGGTTACCCAGCCCCGCAGGCGGTCATCCAGCTCGCCCCCGAGGTGGCGCTGCGCCGCCCGTGCAGCCGCCGCGCTGGGGGCCCGAATGAGGGCATCCACCCCCTCGGCCTCCACGACGGAGAGCTTGCCGTGGGCCAGTGCGCGCCGGGTGAACTCGCCGGGCTCCGCGGGCCGAGCCCCAGCGGCCATGCATGCCGCCACCGCCTGACTCAGCAGCACGGGGTTGCCGTGCAGATGGAGCTCCAGCACGTGCTCCCCGGTGTAGCTGTGGGGGCCCGGGAAGTGGGCCACGAGCGCCCGGTCGAACACGCCACCGGCGTCGTGCAGGTCGCACAGCGTCAGCTGGCGAGGCGTCAGGCGACGACCCCCGGGGCGCAGCGCGTGGAGCACCGCTTCGATCTGCTGGTCCCCACCAGACAGCCGAACCACCCCGAGGGCGCCGCGCCCTTGGGGCGTGGACACAGCGACGATGCAGTCCGTCAGGAGATCGCTGGCCTGACCGAGCAGAGAGTCAGCCATCTCAGTGGTGCTCGCCTGTGGCGTGGACCGTCTAGTCCTCGTCGAGGACGCGGATCATCACCTGCTTCAGCGTGCCTTCGCCGTCCGACTTGCTCTTCAGCCCGCCAGCGTCCTTGACCATGCTGTGCGCGAGGTGGCGCTCGTAGGAGTTCATCGGCCGCAGGGTCACGGTCTCACCGGTCTCCAGAGCCTCGGCGATCGCCGCCTGGATGTCGCCCTCGAGGTCGCTGTCCCGATCGCCGGTGTACCCGTCGAAGTCGAGCATCACCTTGGCGTCCACGCCGGCCTTCGCCATCACCTTGCTGAACAGGTGCTGGAACGCGGGGATGTTCTTGCCTTCACGGCCGATAAACAGCCGCGCGTCTTCGGCGTCCATGATGTCGAGAACGACGGTCTCGCCGCGGCGGTGGATCTTGAGGCCTGGGTCGTTGTGGAACCGGTCCATGAGCTGACGCAGCCACGTCTTGCCTGCGCTGACGACCGCATCGTCGGCCTTGCGCTGCTTGAGCACCTCCGGATCGAGCGGCTTCGCGGTCACCAGAACGGAGTACGCGCCGCCCCGGAAGTGCTCGCGCTCGTAGTCCCAGTCCATGTCGCTGGCGGACGAGACGCCGAGGGCGGCGGCGGCGGCGGCGAGCGCCTCGGAGAGGGTCGGGCCCTCGCCCTGAAAAGTGGTCTCGGTCATGTCTTGCTCCCGGCGGCCGCTGGCTTGTCGCCGATGCCGCGCTTGATCACCCACTGCTGGAGGATGCTGAGGATGTTGTTCACGAAAATGTAGAGGACGAGGCCCGACGGCAAGGTGAACATGATGAACCCGAAGAACACCGGCATCAACGTCATGATGCGCTGCTGCGTGGGGTCCATGGTGGGGCTCTGGTTCATCTTGGTCGTGACGTACATGGTCGCTGCCATCAGCAGCGGCAAGATCCCGATGGGGTCCTGCAAGGTCAGGTCGCAGAAGTAGAGGAACGGCACCTGGTACAGGTCCGCCGACATCCAGAGCACGCGGTACAGCGCGAACCAGATCGGCATCTGTACGACCATCGGAAGGCAACCACCCATTGGGTTGACGCCGCGATCCGAGAACAGCGCCATCATCTCCTTGTTCAGGGCCTCCTTGTCGTCCTTGAGCCGCTCGCGGAGCTCGGCGATCTCAGGGTTGAGATCCTGCATGTCCTTCATCGAGCGGTACTGCTTCTGCGTCAGCGGGAACAGCAGGAGCTTCACGCTCATGGTCAGCACGATGATGGCGATTCCCCAGCTCCCGAGCAGTCCATGGAGGAACTTGAGGAAGTAGAGGATGGGGATGGCGACGAGGCCGAAGATGCCGAAGTCCACCGACGAGGACATCGCCATGTCCGCCTTCTTCAGGCCATCCAACGTCTTGGGGCCGGCCCACAGCTTGAACGTCCAGCTCACCGACTCGCCGGGGGCCAGGCTGCGCGTCGGGAGACTGACGACCGAGGCGAACAGACCCTTGTCGGCGTCTACGAGCTCCAGCGAGCCCGTGCCGGTCATCGGATCCTCGGGCTCGAGGCCCAACAGGAAGTACTTGTCGCCTACGGCCCACCACTCGATGGGTCCCTCGTAGGTCGGCGGGTCGTCGGCCTTCTTGCGCAGCTTCGACTCGTCGGCGGTCTCGTGATCGCCATCCAGCGCCACGTGCGCTTCCACCTTGGGCCCGTACCGGGACTCGGCCTCAGGCATGGCGTCCACCACGCCGAACGACGGGGTGATCTCCCGGGCGTTGTTGGTGCCATTGCGCATCGTGACGGTGTACGCGGTCACGAAGCCGGTCTCGGGGAAGGCGTAGTCCTTCGTGATCTCCATCCCGTCGCGCACGGTGCGGAAGGAGGCGCGCCGCGGCTCGTTCGCCACGACCTCATAGTTGTCCACGTCTGCGGCGATCCCTCGGCTGTCGAAGCCCACGGGCAGCGCGACGGCATCCGGGTCGCGGATCACGTCCACCAGGCCATCCACCTCTTCGCTCGCGCAGCTCAGATCGAAGCCGCCCTCGCTCTTGCCGGTGACCTTGCCCAGGATCCAGGTGGGCAGCCAGGGGGCTTCATCCGCCTGGGCGACATAGGCGGGGAGCACAAAGGAGTCCGGCGACCCACCCTTGTTGGACCACGTGGAGCGGACCTCGCCCCAGCTCTTGTCGAGCACGATCGCCTCGACCTCAGGGACCTCTTCGGCGGGCGAGAACGCAGGCGCTGGCGCTGGTGTCGCCTCACCGGGCGTCGCCTCCGCAGGGGTCGTCGTCTCGGCGACCGGCTCGGCCGGAGGCACGGGGGGAGGAGCAAAGAAGTTGTAGTACGAGAAGACCACGAGGGCGGTGAGCCCCATGGCGACGAGCATGCGCCGATCTTGTTCGGCTTGCTCCTTGGGATCGAGCTCGATGCTCACGCGGTCACCGGTTGGGTGACGCCTGCGGAGTACGCGCTCCCGTGGTCGTGGTCAGGATGGTCGCAGGAGTGCGAAGAGTGCGAGGGGGTCGGGGCCGGAAGCTCCGGCACAGGATCGTATCCGCCGGGGTACCCGGGGTGGCAGCGGCAGATCCGCTTGGTGCCCATCCATCCACCCTTCAAGGCGCCGTAGCGCTCAATGGCCTCGGCCGCGTACATGGAGCAGGTGGGCTCGTAGCGGCATGCCGGAGGAAGGGACGGCGAGATGAAGCGCTTGTAGAAACGGAGCAGGAGGAGCAGCAACCACTTCATGGCTCGTCCTCGGTCCCTTTCTGCGTCGCATGACGCCCGCGTCTATTGAGCCACCCGATCATCTCGGAGAGCTCGGCTTCCACGTCAGCGAGCTTCAACACGCCAGCTCCGTTTCGTGCGATGACCACAAGGTCCCACGGCTTGAGCAGTTCATGGCGGCGAAGCCGGTACCACTCTCGAAGCACGCGCTTGACGCGCGATCGCACCGGCGAATTTCCGACCTTCTTGCTGACCGTGAATCCCACCCGACCGGAGCCGGCTTCGTTGGGAGCCCAGGCAATGAGAAAGTGCTTCGTACGAAAGGTCCTGCTGCGTCCTCGGTGTCGCCGGTAGTCCCGGGTCCGATGGATGCGTAGGCTTCGCGGAAACCCGAAGTCGCTCAGGGCTACTTGGAGCTGATCGTCGGAACGAGGCGGCTACGGCCCTTCTGACGACGACGAGCGATGATGGCGCGGCCGTTCTTGGTGGCCATGCGGGCACGAAACCCGTGGGTTCGCTTACGCGAGATGTTCGACGGCTGGAAGGTGCGCTTCATGATTCACTCCGCCTTGCGGTGTTTCTCGGGTCCGAAGGCGCGCAAAACTAGGGGAGGGTCACAGGGGTGTCAAGAAGGCGGTGACCGACACGCGATCCCCAGCACCCTCGAACAGCGACGTCACCTTGGCCGCCCCCTTAGGTAGACACGCCCGAGCGCGCGCGTCACTCAAAGCGTTCGCCTTCGCCCCTGCAGCTCTGTGCAGCGGTCGCTTCTCGGATCTACATACAAATAGCGCACGCAAGTACCTGTCCGAGCACACAGAAACGTCACCCCCCAGAGCCCCCACGATTCCCATCCACGGGGTGGCATAGGTGAGTTTGAACCGGAATTCGGCGCCAGTCCCGGCGCAGATTCCCAGGAGCCCCAACCGATCGGAAACCCGCATGAAATCACGGATCCCATCCATTGCGGGGGGTAGGGGTGCGCGGTAGCTTCCAATTCCTCGGCGGCCTCCGAGGAACCCATTGAGCCAAAAGGATTCTGATGATGCTTCGTTCCACGTGGGACGAGGTCTGTGCACGGGTGCGCTCGGCGGAAGACCCTTTCTTCCACGACCCCTGGCTGGACCGTCTGACGTTTGTTCATGCCGACGAGGACCGGGTGACCCTGGCCACGCCGAACCGGCTGTATGTCGAGTGGATCCAGGAGAACCTGGAGCCCCTGCTGCTGAACCACGTCCGCGCCGTGACCGACCAGCCCTACCTGATCGACTACCAACTCGATGCCTCGGTGGGCCCCGGCCGCGGTGCCCATCACGCGACCCAGAGCCACGGATCTCTCCCCGCCGTGCACAACTACGACAGCCACCTCAACGTGCGCCACACGTTCGAGAGCTTCGTCGTCGGTAGCGGCAACCAGTTCGCCACCGCGGCCTGCCAGAACGTCGGCGACTCGCCCGCGCGCAACTACAACCCCCTGTTCCTGTTCGGAGGCGTCGGGCTGGGCAAGACCCACCTGCTGCACGCCATCGGCAACCGGGTGCGTCAGCGCGATCCATCGGCCCGAGTGCTCTACCTCTCGGCCAACGACTTCACCACCGAGCTCATCAACTGCATTCGCTTCAAGCGTATGGAGGAGTTCCGGGAGAAGTTCCGGCGCAACTGCGACGTGCTGCTCATGGACGACATCGAGTTCCTCGGTGGCAAGGAGCGCACCCAGGAGGAGTTCTTCCACACGTTCGAGGCTCTGCACACGAGTGGCAAGCAGATCGTCATCACAGCGGACCGGTACCCCAAGGACATCCAGGGGCTCGAGGAGCGCCTGCGCAGCCGCTTCGACTGGGGCCTGGTGGCCGACATCCAGCCACCTGACACCGAGACGAAGGTCGCGATCCTCCGTCGCAAGGCGGATGAGGAGAGCATCGAGATCCCCAACGACGTCGCGTTCTTCATCGCGCGCCACGTCAAAGGCAACGTGCGCGAGCTCGAGGGAACGCTGACCCGCTTGCTGGCCATGAGCAGCTTCCACGCCGCTCCCATCACGGTCGAGTTCGCCCGCAGCAGCCTCGACGGCTACCTGCAGGTCGAGCAGCGACAGACCACCGTGGACACCATCCAGAGCGGCGTCGCGCGCTTCTTTGGCGTCAAGGTGCAGGACCTCAAGGGTCCGCGTCGCACGCGTCAGGTCGTCGTCCCCCGGCAGATCGCGATGTATCTGACCCGTGAACACACGGGGCTCTCCTTGCCGGAGATCGGCCGCCGATTCGGAAACAGAGACCACACCACGGTGCTGCATGCGGTCCGCAAGGTGAAGGCGACCCGCGGCACGGATGCGGGCTACAAAACCCGGCTCGACGGTGTGACTCGCTCCTTGGGCCTGCCTCTCGAGTAAGGAATTCCGACCAGTTCACACTTTCTTTCTTGTCGTCGTTCGTCCCTGTCCGCCGTCGTCGTCTCCCTATACCCAGCGCAGCCTGTGTACAACTCGGTGGACATGCTGTTGAAGACGCAGTGGACGAATTGTTAACCTTCGCACCTGCGAGCTCTCGGACCGGATATCCACTCACTCGCCCACCGGTGAATCCACCGATACCCCACAGCGAGATAGTGAACGAAGTCAGTCAGTTCGGGGCCGTATCCACAGGATCGCGGTCCAACAATCAACAACAAGAGATCAACAAAACCTAATGATCTCTTCTGTCATTGGCGGCCTCTGAGCTGCCTGGAGCACGCGACCTCATGGAATTCCGCATCGCAAAGGACGAGCTGATTCGAGCTCTGCAGCGCGTGCAGGGCATCGTCGAGAAGCGCTCGACGAACCCGATCATCGCCAACGTCCTTCTCGAGGTCGGCAGTGATGGCATGAAGGTCAGCGCGACGGACACCGAGGTGTCGCTCGTTGGGCACTACACCATCGAGTGCATCGAGCCCGGTCGCCTCACTCTCGGCGCTCGACAGCTGTACGAGATCGCACGGCTCGTGCCGACGGACACCGTCTCCTTCCGCCTCCCCGAGGGGGGTTTCCTGATGGAGATCAGCTCGGGCAAGGCGCAGTTCAAGGTCTTGGGCCTGGCGGCCGACGACTACCCGCCCATCGCTGATGGCGCCGAGGGCGACGGACTGGAGATCGAGGCAGCGGATCTGAAGGCCCTCGTCGACAAGACGCTGTTCTCCATCTCCGGCGACGACACCCGCACTGGCTTGAACGGCGCGCACGTAGAGGTTGTCGAGCTCCCCGGCGGAACAAGCCACGTGCGATTCGTCTCCACCGACGGTCACCGGATGTCGCTGGCGGGCCGCCCGTTCCAGGGCTCCTGGGGTGCTGAGCGCAGCGTGCTCCTCCCGAAGAAGGGCCTGTCGGAGCTCCGCAAGCTCGTCGATGTGGGCGACGGTCCGTGGCGCATCGTCTTGAGCGACACCCAGGCGGTCTTCCAGCGCGGCACCACCGCGTTCTCCATGCGACTGCTCGAGGGAGACTTCCCGGACTACAAGCAGGTCATCCCTGGTGGGTGGCAGCGCCGGATCATGTTGCAGCGCGACCACCTCATGCAGGCCTTGCGTCGGGTCTCCATCCTGGCCAGCGAGAAGTCGCACCCGGTGCGGTTTCACATCAAGGACGGCACGGTCATCGTCACGGCGAAGCAGCCCGAGGCGGGTGAAGCGCGCGAGGAGTTGGAGTCGCAGGTGGAGGGGGCGGATCTGGAGATCGGCTTCAACGCTCGCTACTTCCTCGACTCGCTCAACGTGATGGACACCGCGAGCATCGCGATCGAGATCGGGGACTCCCTGTCTCCTTGCCTGGTCCGTCCCGGTGAGGGCGACGCGGACGAACTGTTCGTCGTGATGCCCATGCGCCTCGAGTAGCAGCGCCGAGGCGATCACATGCGCCTCAGCTCGCTGTCGCTGCGGGACTTCCGCAACCTGCACTCGGTGGACCTGGAGCTCGCTCCGGGCATCACTGTGTTCTTCGGCGACAACGGGCAGGGCAAGACGAACCTGCTCGAAGCGGTCTACCTGCTCGCCACCCTCAAGAGCTTTCGCGGCGCGAAGAACAGCGAGTTGATTCGCTTCGAGCGCACCGACAAGGCCACAAAGCGGGTCGCGGAGTGCGCGGTCATCAAGGGGCGGTTGCTGACGGGATCGCTCCCTCGCGACTTCCAGGTGACCATCGACCCCAAGGGCAAGCGCATCCGGGTGGATGGCAAGGACCCCCGCGGTCTGCCCAACTACTTCTCGGGCATCAAGGCGGTCTCCTTTGTGCCGTCGGATCTGCGGATGGTGGATGGCGGCCCTGAGCTCCGGCGCGAGTTCCTCGACCGCGCCGCGTTCACGCTGGACTCGAGCTACCTCAAGGTCGCGCGGGACTATCGGTCCGCCCTTCGTCAGAAGAACGCGCTGCTGCGTGATGGGAAGCGCACCGGGCGGGCGCCGGACGCCGCGCTGCTCGGCGTGTGGAACGACCGGCTGATCGCCGCCGGGGCGGAGGTCGTGCAGAGGCGCGTCGCGTTCCTCGGTCGATTCGCGCCGGTGTTTCGTGCCGTGCACGAAGGCATCACCGGTGCAGCGAAGGGGTACGCGGAGATTCGCTATCGGGGCCCGGTGTCAGCGGAGGCCCTGGGGAGCGGGCGGAGCGGAATCGAGCAACATCTGCGCGAGAAGATGGAGGCAGCCATGCCCCAGGAGATCCAGCGCGGACACACCACCATCGGACCCCACCGGGACGACTGGGTGCTGCGGGTTGGCGGAGAACCCCTGCGCGCCTTTGGCAGTCAAGGGCAGGTGCGCTCCGCAGCGCTGGGGATGCGCATGGCGGTGATGGAGCTGACCCACGAGGCAGCCGGCGTGTGCCCGCTGTTCTTGCTCGACGACGTCAGCAGCGAGCTGGACGCTCATCGCAACCAGCAGTTGATGGAGCGGCTGCGCGCATTGAATGCTCAGGTCCTAGTGACCACCACGTCGCTGGAAAACCTCAAGCTGCTGCGGGAGCGCTACGAGGCGTTCTCTGTGCGCGCGGGCGTGGTGACGGGTGACGGGTGACGGGCTTCGGTGCTGGAAATCAACCCTCAAAAGCGCTAGCTTCCCCCGTCCTTCCTGCCCCCCCTGGAAGATTGAATCGCGGGCCGTGGGCTGCGCCGGGTATCGGCCGCATGTCCCAGCCATCGCGAGGAGCTACGAACGACCCATGACTGAGCCCACCGCACCCCCCGGCCAGCCGGCTGGCGGAGCCAACTACACCGGCGCCAACATCAAGGTCCTCGAAGGACTCGAGGCGGTGCGCAAGCGCCCCGGAATGTACATCGGCGACACCCAGACCCGTGGTCTGCACCACCTGGTCTACGAAGTCGTGGACAACTCCATCGACGAGGCACTGGCCGGGCACTGCACCGAGGTGCGGGTGGACATGCACCTCGACGGCTCGATCACCGTCCAGGACGACGGTCGAGGCATCCCCACGGACATGCACCCCACCGAGGGCGTGCCCACGGTCCAGGTGGTGATGACGAAGCTGCACGCTGGCGGCAAGTTCGACAACGACTCCTACAAGGTGTCTGGCGGCCTGCACGGCGTGGGTATCTCGGTGGTGAACGCGCTGTCGGAGCTTCTCGTCGTCGAGGTGTTCCAAAAGGGCAAGTACTTCCATCAGGAGTACTCCCGTGGCGCGCCGGTCACGGCGTTTCGCGAGATGGGACCGACGAACCGCCGCGGCACGAAGGTCACCTTCAAGCCGGATGGGACCATCTTCGAGACCACCGAGTTCAGCTTTGACGTGCTCGCTGGGCGCTTGCGGGAGTTGGCGTTCCTGAACCGCGGTGTGCGCATCTCGATCCACGACGAGCAGAACGACAAGCACCACGACTTTGTCTACGAGGGCGGCATCAAGTCGTTCGTCGAGCACCTCGTGAAGAACAAGACGCCGATCCACCCCGAGGTCATGTACCTCGAGGGCGAGAAGGATGGCGTCACCTGCGAGATCTCCATGCAGTGGACCACTGCGTACCAGGAGACGATGTACACGTTCGCGAACAACATCAACACGCGTGAGGGTGGCACTCACCTCTCCGGGTTGAAGTCCGCTCTGACCCGCACGATCAACGTGTGGGGCACCGAGCAGGGCTTGTTCAAGAAGCTCAAGAACACGCTCGGCGGCGAGGACATCCGCGAGGGTCTGGTCTGCGTGATCTCGGTGAAGATCCCCGACCCGCAGTTCGAGGGTCAGACCAAGACGAAGCTGGGCAACAGCAACGTCAAGGGCATCGTCGAGAGCATCGTCAACGAGCAGCTGGGCTACTTCCTCGAGATGAACGCTGGCGTAGGCCGCATCGTCATCGAGAAGGCGAGCGACGCCGCGCGGGCTCGTGAAGCAGCGCGCAAGGCCCGTGACCTGGCGCGTCGCAAGACGGTGTTGGACGGCAGCGGGCTCCCGGGCAAGCTGGCTGACTGCCAGGAGAAGGATCCCGCCAAGTGCGAGATCTACCTGGTGGAGGGTGACTCCGCGGGTGGGTCAGCGAAGTCGGCGCGGGACCGTAAGTTCCAGGCGATCCTGCCCCTGCGCGGAAAGATCCTGAACGTCGAGAAGGCGCGCTTCGACCGGATGCTCGGCAACAACGAGATCGTGACCATGATCACGGCGCTCGGTACCGGTATCGGCGAGGGCGACTTCACGCTCGAGAAGCTGCGCTACCACCGCATCATCATCATGACCGATGCCGACGTGGACGGTTCTCACATCCGCACGCTGCTGCTGACGTTCTTCTTCCGGCAGATGAAGGACCTGCTCTTGGGCGGTCACCTGTACATCGCCCAGCCGCCGCTGTTCAAGGCGAAGAAAGGCAAGCGGGTCACCTACCTCAAGGACGAGAAGGCGCTCACCGAGCACCTCTTCAACGCCGAGGCGGACAGCCTGACCATCCGCACCACGGGCGTCGGCGCCGATGGGACTCACGAGATCACCGGTGAGTCGGTGATGGAGCTCCTGACGGCCATTCAGGACTTCCTCTCCCTGCTGGGGAAGGTGTCGCGTCGGCACGACCTTCGGATGGTGCACGCGTTCCTCGAGTCGTTCGACGGCGACGTGGAGACCCTGCGGGACCGCAGCCGGATGGAGGCGCTCATCGCCACCATGAAGGTGCGCCTGACGGAGCTGTACCGGCCCGACGATCTGCGCCTCACCCAGCTCGATCTCGAGCTCGACGATGGGTACTCCGCCTGGGAGATCCACGGTCGCACCCGCGACACCGGCGTCGATCGCCGCACCCACATCGGGTGGGAGTTCGTGACCAGCGGGGACTTCAAGGAGGTCAAGCGGCTCATGGACAAGGTCCAGTCGTTTGGCGCCGGCCCGTACACCCACGTCCCCGACCGTGGAAACGAGACGGTCTACGAGACCGAGCGTGAGCTGTTCCAGCGGGTCGATGGCGACTCGCGCAAGGGCTACGACATCCAGCGCTACAAGGGTCTGGGTGAGATGAACCCCGAGCAGCTTTGGGACACCACGATGGACCCGACTCAGCGCACCCTGGTGCAGGTCAAGGTCGAGGATCTGGTCGAGGCCGACGACATCTTCACCATCTTGATGGGCGACCAGGTGGACCAGCGCCGCAAGTTCATCGAAGACAACGCCCTCAACGTCCGCAACCTCGACGTCTGACCAGGAGCTCCGCACATGACCACACAGATCGCGAGCAAGATCATCGGTACCGGGCACTACGTGCCGCCGACCGTGGTGACCAATGACGACCTGGCCCTCCGCTTCGACACGTCGGACGAGTGGATTCAGCAGCGCACGGGCATCAAGGAGCGCCGCTACTCCAAGCCCGAGGACACCACGGCGCACATGGGTGCGCTGGCGGCCCGCGCGGCCGTGGCCGATGCAGGGCTCGAGCTCACTGACATCGACTGCATCCTTCTGGGCACGCTCTCGCCTGACGTGACGTTCCCGGGCAGCTCCGTGTTCGTACAGCGCGAACTGGGCCTCAACGGCATCGCGTGCATGGATATCCGCAACCAGTGCTCGGCGTATCTGTACATGCTCGCCACGGCGGACTCGTACGTGAAGTCCGGCCTGTTCAAGAACGTGCTGATCATTGGCTCAGAGGTGCACAGCACGGGCATCGACTTCTCGGATGCGGGTCGTGACGTGACGGTGTTGTTCGGCGATGGCGCGGCGGCGGCGGTGGTGTCTGCATCGGATGACCCCGAGGTGGGCGTGCTCAAGACCTGTCTGCACGCGGATGGAGACGGGGCCGAGCTGCTCTGGATCCAGAACCCGGGGAGCCGGGAGTTCCCGCACCGGGCGCCGGAGTCGATGTACGAGGACAAGTCGGTCTACCCGGGAATGGATGGCCGCGCGGTGTTCAAGTGGGCGACGCGCAAGCTGCCCGAGGTCATTCACGAGGTGTTGGATGCGACGGGGCTGGGCCTTGATGATGTCGACGTTCTGGTTCCGCACCAGGCGAACATGCGCATCAACCAGATGGTCGCGAAGCAGCTCGGGTTTCCCCAGGAAAAGGTCGTCCACAACATCCAGAAGTATGGAAATACGACCGCGGCGTCCGTAGGGATCGCCCTGGACGAGGCCCGTAAGGACGGTCGCATCAAGGATGGTTCCCTGGTATGCCTCGCCGCGTTCGGTTCCGGGTTCACCTGGGGTGCGAGCCTCCTGAGGTTCTAGCGCCGGTGTAAGGGGCGGGCGGTCCTTCTCCAACCATCGTTCTAGGACTTCGTGACCGACACAAGCGCCATCCGATTCGGCAGCAAGCGGCTGTTCTTCCTCTCGGGGAAGGGCGGCACGGGCAAGACTGCGATCTCGGTGGGGCTTGCGCGAGCGCTGGCGCGGCGTGGCAAGCGGGTGCTGATCGTGGAGATCGATGCGCCCCGGCCGAACCTGCCCAACTACTTCGGCGGGTCCATAGACGCGCAGCCCCGCAAGCTCGACAAGCGCATCGACGGCTGCAACATCGACTTCTTCTCGGCGCTGCGCTCCTACGTGCAGTCGGTCGTCCCGGTGAAGGCGGTGGTGGGTCTCATCCTGCGTAACTCGGTGGTGAAGATCTTCTTGACCGCCACGCCGGGCGCTCGCGAGTTGGTGCTGCTGTCGCGGTTGTGGGAGTTCAGCTGGGACCCGAAGTGGGATCACATCATCGTGGACCTGCCCGCGTCGGGGCATGCGCTGGCGCTGATGCGCACGCCGACCTTGGCGCGCAAGACCTTTGCCCGGGGGCCACTGCGCAAGCGCGCTGACGCGATCATCGAGCGGTTCCAGGATCCGAGCGTGTCAGGGCTGTACTTCTGCGCGTTGCCCGGTGAGATGCCCATCAACGAGACCATCGAGACCCGGCAGATGCTGGTTGACCTCGGCATGCCGCCCATCGGGGGCGCGTTCTTGAATCAGTACCCGGACGAGAGCTTCTCGGAGGAGGAGCAGGCGCTGTTGGCGGAGCTGGCGGCGGCGCCCGATGCTCCCCGTTCGGTGGCGGCGGCCGTGGAGGCGGCCATCGAGACCCGCCGAAACCAGGTGGTCGCGGATGAGGGCATGGAGCGGTTGCTCCAGGCGTTTGGCGAGGGATCGGTGGGCCGACTGCCGGTGCTTCCCGGGACCCACAGTCAGGTGGCGGATGCGATCTCGCTGGTGATCTCGGAGTGGGTATGAGCGCCCTGCAGCGCGAGGCGCAAGAGGCGTTGCGGCACGCGGTGCGTGACCGAAACCTCGTGGTGTGCGTGGGCAGCGGCGGGGTTGGTAAGACGACGACCGCGGCGGCGCTGGGCATTCAGGCGGCGATCGACGGGCGGCGGGTGATCGTGGTCACGATCGATCCCGCGAAGCGGCTCGCGAACTCACTGGGGCTCGAGGCGCTGGGCAACGACCAGAAGCAGATCGATCCGAGCAAGTTCGCCGAGTTCGGGGTGGAGTGCAAAGGCACGCTGCACGCGATGATGCTCGATACGAAGGCGACGTTTGACGAGGTGATCGACAAGGTGTCACCGGACGCGGCGACGCGGGACCGGGTGTTGGACAACCGGATCTACAAGCACATCAGCGACACGCTCTCGGCGAGCCACGACTACATGGCGAGCGAGAAGCTGTATGACCTGTGGGCGTCGGGCAAGTACGACCTGATCGTGCTGGATACGCCCCCCATGAAGAACGCCATCGACTTTCTGGAGGCGGGCGGCCAGCTGGCCCGGTTCCTCGATGATGGGATCATCAAGTGGTTCCTGACGCCGCACGAGGGGGGTCGCCGCATGGGGGCCTCGCTGATCTCAGGCACGGGCACGGTGGTGTACCGGCTGCTCGGGCGGGTGTTCGGCAATGACTTCCTGGACGAGATCTCGGAGTTCTTCCTGGCGACGAAGGACCTGCTGGAGGGGTTTCGCGAGCGGGCCGAGAAGGTCGGCGAGCTGCTGCACGACCACGAGATGACGCGGTTCGTGGTGGTGTGCACCCCGCGGGCGGTGTCGATGGACGAGGCGCGGTACTTCCACTTGCAGTTGGTGGAGCGCGCGATGCCTGGTGGGGTGTTCATCGTGAATCAGGCTGGCCGCTACGCGGGGTTCCAGGCGGCAGATGACGGGGAGCCGGGGCAGTTCCTCGGCCGGTCCGCTCGGGTCTGGATCGGCGAGCAGCTGGGCCGCAAGACCAGCGACCGCCTGAGCTCCTTCGTGTCCCGGCTGGACGCGCACTTCGAGCGCAGCGTGGCGCTCGACAACGACGACGCCCGCGCGATCGAGGGCCTACGCGCCTTCGCCGGGAGCGCATCACGAGTGTGCGTCGTGCCCCGCCTCACCACGGACGTCTACGATCTCGACGGCCTGCTGAGCATCGGCGGGCACCTGTTTGGAAAGTGGAAGGGCTAGGGCGCCCCTACCACTTCCACCACTTCCTGACGTCGCCTTCGGCGTCCTCCTCGTCGGTGGATGCGGGGTCGAAGCCATCCCTGGGGATCTTGACCGGCTCCACGGCGCTGAGGCTGATGGGGCTGATGGAGCTGTCCTCGTCGCTGTCCGCCGCCTCGCTGTTGCGGTGGAGCAAGACCGTCTCGCTCACCATTGGCCTCGGAGGTCGCTCCGTCTCGGCGTCTTCGGGCAGCTCACCCATCTCCGCCGCCTCGCGGTCCAGCTCGTTGCGACGCTCGACCCACTTGCGCAGCGCAGTTCGGCCCGCGCTCGGGCGATGCAGCTGCCACATGCCCTCCAGTCGATCGAAGACCTCGCCGCCCTCTTGCGGCCGCTCCTCGGGGTAGCGCGCCAGAAGATCGCGCAGCAGCGACACGAGCTTCTCCGTCGAGCCCCCGTGCTCGTCCAGCCCATAGCGCCGACTCAAGGCCCAGCGCAGCTCAGGCTCCCGAGGCGCGAAGTGCGCCTTCAGGGCCGCCTCAAGCGGCGATCCGCCGCCGACATCTTCGAGCCGCACGTACTCCGCGCCCGTCAGGAACTCGAACGCGATCGCGCCCAGGGCGTACAGGTCCGAGCGCCCGTCCAGCGGCTCCCCGTGCAGCTGTTCGGGGCTCATGTACAGCGGCGTGCCCTTGGTGATTCCACCTCCGGTGACGCTGCCCAGGCGCCGCCGCGCCCAGGCGATGCCGAAGTCGAGGATCTTCACCCGCCCCTCGTTGGTCACGCTGATGTTCGCGGGCTTCAGATCGCGGTGCACCAGTCCCACCACGTTGCCCGACGCGTCAGTCAGCCGATGGGCGAAGTGCAGACCGTCAGCGATCTCCGACATCACCAACAGCGGCACCACGATGGGCAACGGATCGAGCCGAGCCCGGTCCTGACGCAGCAGTCGCCGCAGCGTCTGCCCGCGCACCAACTCCATCACCAGGATCCACGTGTCGCCGAGCGCTTCGTCGGAGATCTTTCGAAAGTGCCGGGCCTGCACGATGTTCGGGTGCTGCACCCGGCTCAGGATGCGTGCCTCGTTGGCGAGCGAGGCGACGTTCGCGGGGTCCTGCGACGCCTTGACCGCGTCCAGTACCTTGATGGCGACCTCCTGCTCGAACCCGAGGTCACCGCGGATCTTTGCGCGATAGACAGAGCCGAAGGAACCGACGCCGAGCAGCTCGATGAACTCGTACCCCTCGATGGTCCTAGGAAGCCTGATGGGGGGAGGCTATCAGGCTAGACAGGTGCAGCGCCTGCTCTACGCGGGCAGCGCTGGGCATCGCTACCAGGTGACGAGGGCCTCCTCGCAGCCGGTCCACTCCACGGTCACCCGGGTCACCTCGACAGGATCGAGCCCCGCCCGGTATCGGGCACGCCAGTCCATCACGCCAGACACCGGGCCGTCACACGTGTCGTCGGTCACCAGCTCGTCGACGGTGCCGCTGAGACCCAGGCTCGCCGACGTCGCTGACGCCGCGCCACCCAGGAGCACACCCGAGACGTAGTCCATGTTGAACGAGCCATCGAGCTTGGTGTCCGTCCACTCAAAGTCATGGGCCCAGTCAAAGCTCGAGCCCACCGTGAGGCCGACCGCCTCCACTCCGAAGTCGATGAACAGCTCCGACGTGCTGCTGTTGTCGGTCCAGGCGTAGCTGCCGTCCACCGCGAAGCCCACCATGACGTTCGCCGTGCCGACGCCCAGCACGCAGTCGTTGTAGGTGACGCTGTTGTCGCCTTCCGTGAGGCACTCGGGCCACTCATCCCGCGAGCCATCTTCGAGCAGGAACCCTGCGGTGGGGAGCAGGTTGAGCTCCTCTTGGCTGTGCAGGATGGCGTAGCTGCTCGTGCCCTCGTCCCGGTCCTTGTCCGAGAGCCACTGCAGCGGCGCGTAGACCGCAGAGATGCTGCTCACCGACAGCTGGCCGAAGTCGCTGGAGACATCGCCGCTGGTCTCGAACGTGCTGTCCACGGAGCTCAGCTGCGCGAGCTCAGCGGAGTCCGCCTCGTGGGTTGTGCGGCAGCCGGTCGCGGCGAGGCAGAGAAGAGCGAGCAGAAGAGTGGTTCGCATGGACGCATTATAGATGACTCCGCCCTCTGTATCTTCGGGTTGCGGTGGGTCCGCGAGGTTCATTGATGGCGCAGACACGTCCGACTCAGCTCATGTTGCGCAGCGCAGACGGCTGCACGCCCTTGGCGTCGCTGTGCAGCACGCCGGTGCTTCTCGGTCGAGACGAGGGATCCCACGTCGTCATTCGGCAGCCCGCGATCTCGCGGCACCACCTGTTGGTCTGGGCCCGCGACAACGACGTGGTCGTGCGCGATCTGGGAAGCACGCTGGGGACGCGCGTCGGCTCGCGGCAGCTCGGACCGGGCGATTCGGTGGTGGTTCCTCAGGGGGTGGAGATCCGGCTTGGCGGGTGCACCACCTTGTTCTGGGCTCCGGGTGGAGCGGAGGTGACCGTCGCGCCACCGCTCGCCATCGTCGCGCCCGCGCCGGAGCGCCGGGCCGATCCGCTGCGAACCACGGGAATCTGGAGCGACCCCACGCTGGGGGAGCAGCACGGGATGCTTCCTGTGACCACCATTCCGCAAATCGTCGGGGTCGAGTCTGTCGCGCTCACCATCAGCATGGGGATCGGCGGACCGCTTGAGGCGCGACTGGAGAGCGAGGGCGGGATCGACGTCCGGGTGCGCGGGGAGACGCGGGTCGTCCTGCTCTACCTCCTCGCGAGTCAGGTCCTTCGGCTCGAGGCCGGCGTCGCGGAGTCTTCGTGGCTGGACGATCGCCGCCTCTTGGTGGGGCTGTGGGGGACGCGGGGCGCGCGCCTGCCCAAAGCCAGGCAAAACACCGTGATCGCCCGGGTGCGGAAGCAGACTCGTGCTGCCGGGGTGCTCTCCTCGGTGATTCAGAAGGAGGCTGGCAAGACGCGCTTGAGCGGCGGCGTGGGCAGCATCGTCATCGACGACGCCGCTGTTGGCGGTGCCCCGACCCTTCCGCGGTTCACTCCGTAGGCTCGAACACGACCCCGACGTCATCGCCGTCGATCTCGCGCTTGCTCGAGTCGCGTCGGCTGTTCGGACCGAACGAGTAGATCATGACCCGCTTCGTGCGCTTCTTCTTGCAGACGTGACGGACCCAGTACGGGTTGTTCCAGGGGTCCAAGAAGAACTTCGACCGCGTCTCGTCGTCGGTCCGATCGGTGAAGGGTCCGTCGCGGAAGGCGCCGAAGTCGTACTTCTCGACCCAGGTGTAGAGCCGAATGTGAGTGCCGCACTTCGACGGCGAGTTGCCGATGCTCGCAGCCTGGAGGTGCCAGGCCTCAACGAGCGCCTCGACCTCCGCGGTGGCGAGCGTGCGCCGCTCTTGGTCGCTGCCGTGGGCGATGAACGCGATCCCCGCCGGGATGGTCCACGCGAGCAGCCCGGACACAGCGATGATTCCGCTGACCCGAGCCAGGAGGCTGAGCCTGCTTGGGGAATCTGGCGGCTCCACGCCTGCGGCGATCGTGACGAACAGCAGCAGCGAGAAGAGGCACTCTGCGACTTCGCCGGAGTACTTCCACGGGTAGATGACGAGCAGCGCTCCGGTCGCGAGGAACGCTGGCGCCAGCGTGGCGGGCGGCACCATCATCCCCACGCGCTGGAGGAGCCCGCGGATCGTTGCGCTCCTCCACTGGAGCAGTGGCAGAGCGACCCCGTAGATCCCCAGGATCCCCATCAGCAAGTACTTCGTGCGCACGATCTGCTTGAACAGGTTGTGCACGTTGAGCTCTTGCTGGGAGTTGTTCTCCAGGAAGTACTCGGGTGGCTGGTAGGTCATGAGGCGCTGGCCCCAGGAGATCTCCTCGCCGGCGAAGAACACGCAGAACAACGCCATCCCTGCCATGAACCAGACCGGCTTCCCGGCTGCGCGCTGACGCAGGACACCCTGCACGCAGAGCCAGGCGGCAGGGACCATCAGGACCACCGTGCCCCACTCGAGAGAGCCGTCCTCCTGCACGAGCACGTAGTAGAGGTCCCGGTCTACCTCCTCGATGATCCACAGAATCGCGATGAGTCCGAGCGCGAGCCCATTCGTCAGCAGTGCCAGCCCTCTGTTCTTCACGCGCAGCTCCTCCTCGTTGTCCGTCGACCGACGATACCGATGTTGCCCAAGGAAGAACTCCACCCACCGGACGGTGGATGGAGTTCCTTCGTTGGGGGGCTCGATCCCCAATCGCCTTGCTCCACCCAATGACTTGAGAGATCGTGCGCCTATGCCCCGATCGGGACCACAGGCAGAGCCCGGACCGCAGCAGGTGCTCCTCCATGTGCTGCGCAATGGACAGACGCTGGCCACTCGTCCCGTTGTTCGTCCTCCCATGGTGGTGGGCTCCGCCGCCGACGCAGGTCTGCGGATCCGCTCGCGCTCGCTCTCCAGCGAACACGCAGCCTTCGACATCGACGAGAACGGCAAAGTCGTGGTGCTCAACCTCGGGGGCCCGGGGTGCGTGCGGGTCGGTGAGGTCGCCGTCGAGCACGCCGAGGTGCGGCACGGGGACGTGGTGGACCTGGGCCCGGTCCAGATCCGCATCGAAGTCCGCAAGGGGCTCGCCGCGGCGGATCCCGTGCCAGTCCTTCCGGCCCCCGCTCCGCGCCCGGCAGACCGCCCGGACCCGGACGCCGGGCCGTTCCTTCTGCTGACCACCGACGACGGGGGCGAAGAGTGCTTCGAGCTGCCGGTGGGGCGCACGACCGTGGGGTCCGGCCCCTGCGCCATTCGCGTGCACGACCCCACCGTCGCTGCCATCAAGGGAGAGTGGTTCTGCTCCCCCGACCGCTCGGTCTACTACCAGGCCCACCCCCGTGGTGCTGTCGTGCGTTGCGAGGAGTGGCGCAGCGAGGTTGCGGGTCCGGTCACCATGCGCCTCGTCTTCAGCGAGCGGTCAGCCGGAAGCCTCGGCAGCGGCGATGGACCCGTCTCTGCGAAGCAGGCGCGGGAGCGCGAACTGGCGGCGGTCCGGCAGCTCGCGAAGCACGTGACGGTGAACTTCGCCGCCGCGCCGCCTGAAGCCCTCTTTGAGCCTGACCCACTCGCGCCCGAGTCGAAAGCGCTGCGGGCGGCGCACGTCTCAATCTCATCGTCGCCCTCGCTGCCTGCGGTCCCGGCCGTCCTGCCGGCCTCGGGGACCCTGCCCCCTCAACAGACCTTCACCCGCAGGCGGTCGGCCTGGGCGTTCGCGCCGGCGCTGATCGTCGCTGGCTTGATGGTCGGGGCCGGCGGCCGGCTGCTCGCAGGCACGGATGCGGGACCCCCGGTGGCCACTGATGCCGAGACGGTCGTGGTCAGGTCGGCGGCCCTCGGGCTCCCCGATGCAGAGCCCGAGCAGCCCACGGACTCCCGCTTGATTCCAGGGCTCGTCTCCTTTGTGGAGTTGGGTGGCACGAGCGCCGAGACGCGACACACCGTGCACAGCACGATCTGGAAGAACCGGCGCGCGCACGCGACGTGCTTTGCCCCCTACCTGGCGGCGCAGCCTGACGCCGGCGGAGTGCTCTGGGTCACGGTGGCGCTGGGTGGCGACGGCCGGATTCGCGACGGCTGGGCGGAGCCCGAGAGCACGATCGAGAGCGATGCCGCCGTCGATTGCCTCGTGGCGTATCTGGGCGACCTGACCCTGCCGAGTCCGCCGAGTCCGCCGCTGGTGGTGTCCATTCCGTTTCGACTGCAAGGGGGCCAGCTGGCCGTCCCGACGCCGCCGTCACGGGTCGCGGCGCGTCCCCTTTGAGCTCCTCCTCACTGTCCCGGTCCTGGCTGGCGGTGCTGGCGGTGACGCTCGCTTCGGTGGCTTGCGGATATTGGCTGACCGACGTGGCCATGTCGGGGCGTTCACCGGCCGTGGAGGCCGTGGACGCGGTCGCTGAGGTGACGCCGTCCCCGGAGCCGCCGACGCCGGCGGCGAGCAAGCCGATGGCTGCCCTCCCCCCTGCCCCGGTCGCTGTTGTGGCCTCGCCCGCCACCACGGTCCCCGAGCCGGTCACCCCGGCAGCCACATCCCCCACGCCCGCCCCGCCGCCGCTCCAGCGCGCCTGGGTGGAGACTCCGGTCACGCCGGAGCCTGAACCCGACATCGAAGACGAGACCCCTGCCGAGGAGCCGGTCGACGCGCCGCTCGCCAGCGAGTTGGCCTTTGACGATCCCGACATGCGGGCGATGGACCCGGACGACGAGGACTACGACGAAGTGGTCGAGGCGCTGCAGCGGTTTCACGAGTTCGAGAAGGAGATCCGCTCGTACGAGGAGCTGACGCCCGAAGCCTGGCAGGAGCTGCAAGCTCGCCATCTGCCAGAGACCGAAGCCCTTCTCGACCGCGCCGCAGCGTTGAACCTCGCAGGGCACCCGGCGGAGGCCGAGTCGCTGATGCTGGAGTGGGATCTGCTCGAGGCGAAGTACGCCAAGAAGGTGAAGTAGCCGCTCACCCTTCTGACGGGCAGCCAAGGGTCAACGTGCGCTTGTGAGATCTCCGGATTCGGGGGCGAATTGGAGCCCTGGAGGTTCGATCCCAAAAAGCCATAAAAAAACCCTTGTAGATCAGCAACTTACGCCGCTTGACCCATAGATCCCGACCCTGTAGCATCCTCCGTCGCCCGAACCCCCCGGAAACGCTGAATGACTCCTACAGATTTCGCTCGCTCCGTCGTCGGTATCAACATCGAAGACGAGATGCGGTCCAGCTACCTGGACTACTCGATGTCCGTCATCGTGGGCCGCGCGCTGCCGTCCGCTCGTGACGGCCTCAAGCCGGTGCACCGCCGCATCCTCTACGCGATGTTCCGGGAGGGGCTGCTGAGCAGCCGTCGCTACAGCAAGTGCGCCGGTGTGGTGGGTGAAGTGCTCAAGAAGTACCACCCGCACGGCGACTCGGCGGTGTACGACGCGCTGGTGCGTATGGCCCAGCCGTGGAACCTGCGCTACCCGCTGGTGGACGGCCAGGGCAACTTCGGGTCCGTCGACGGCGACTCGGCTGCCGCCTACCGATACACCGAGTGCCGGATGACCCGGTTGGCAGAGGATCTGCTGACCGACATCGACAAGGACACGGTCGACTTCACGCCGAACTTCGACGGGCAGACGCTGGAGCCGCTCGTGCTGCCGACGCGGGTGCCGAACCTGCTGATCAACGGCGCGTCCGGCATCGCCGTCGGTATGGCGACGAACATCGCCCCGCACAACCTGCGGGAGATCGTGGACGCCACGGTGGCGTTGATCGACAACAGCGAGATCACCGACGACGAGCTCATCGAGATCGTGCCGGGGCCGGACTTCCCGACCGGCGGCTACATCTACGGGCAGGGTCCCTGCATCGAGGCCCACAAGACGGGTCGCGGTCGCGTGATCATGCGCGGCGTCGCCGAGGTCGAGAAGGACGAGAAGGGCGACGACAGCCAGATCGTCATCACCGAGATCCCGTACCAGGTGAACAAGGCGCGGCTGGTCGAGACCATCGCCAACCTCGTGCGTCACAAGAAGATCGACGGCATCCGCGACCTGCGCGACGAGTCGGACCGCACCGGCATGCGCATCGTCATCGAGCTCAAGCGCGACGCCATCGGCCAGGTCGTGCTCAACCTGATCTACAAGCACACCGCGCTGCAGAGCACGTTCGGCGTCATCAACCTCGCGCTGGTGGACCGCCGTCCTCAGGTGCTGTCGCTTCGCGAGATGCTCGCCGAGTTCATCGCGCACCGCAAAGAGGTCACGATCCGGCGCTGCCGCTTCGAGCTGGCGCAGGCGGAGGCGCGGGCCCACGTGCTCGAGGGCTACCTCAAGGCGCTCGACCACATCGACGAGATCATCAGGATCATCCGGGCGAGCGCGAACACCGACGAAGCGCGCTCCTCGCTCATCTCTCGCTTCGACTTCACCCACGTGCAGGCCCAGGCGATCCTCGACATGCGGCTCGCCCGCCTCACCGCTCTCGAGCGTGAGAAGCTGGAGGCAGAGCTCTCCGAGATCAACCAGAAGATCGAGCGGCTGCGCAGCATCCTGAGCAGCGAGGCGCTGATCTTCGAGGAGATCAAGGGCGAGCTTCAGCAGATCCGGGATCGGTACGGCGACGAGCGCCGCACCAGGATCATCGCCGCGAGCGCGGACCTCTCCATCGAGGACCTCATCGCGGACGAAGAGGTCGCGGTGACGCTCTCGAGCCTCGGCTACGTCAAGCGCACCCCGCTGCGTGAGTACGACGCTCAGCGCCGTGGAGGCACGGGCAAGAAGGGCATGAGCACGCGCAACGAGGACTTCGTGCGCGACCTGTTCGTGGCCAGCACCCATGACAAGCTCATGGTGTTCACGCGCATGGGGCAGGTGTACCTGCTGCCGGTGTACGAGGTGCCCGAGGGCGGTCGTGCGGCGCGCGGGCGTCCCATCATCAACCTGGTGCCCATGAACCCGGAGGATGAGGTGGCTGGTGTCATCGCCATTCGCGAGTTCGACACGCGCTCGGTGGCGATGGTCACCCGGGGCGGCAAGATCAAGCGCACCAACCTCGAGCGGTACAAGAACATCCGCAGTAACGGCATCATCGCCTGCGGCCTCGAGGAGGGCGACGAGGTGCTGCGCATCGGGCTCATCGACGTCGAAGGCGCGTCGCTGCTGCTGTCGACCGCGCAGGGCAAGTCGATTCACTTCGACGCGGAGCAGGCTCGCGAGATGGGTCGAGGCGCGCGGGGCGTGCGCGGCATCACTCTGGTCGCCGAGGACAAGCTCGTCGGCATGGAGGTCGTGGACCCGAGCCTTCCCGAGGCGGTGGTCGACGAGTCGCGTCGTCTCGAAGACGGCACGGCGCTGCTGACCATCACCGAGAACGGGTTCGGCAAGCTGACCCCGCTGTCGGAGTACCGCAAGCAGAACCGCGGCGGCATTGGCCTCATCGACATCAAGACCATGGGCCGCAACGGCTCGGTGGTCGGCTCGGCCCTGGTCGCGAGCACCGACGAGGTGATGATCATCACCGACGGCGGCAAGCTCATCCGGACCCGGGTCGCCGAGGTCAGCGTGATCGGGCGCAACACCCAGGGCGTGATGCTCATCCGTCTCTCGGATGACGAGCGGGTCGTGGCGTTCCAGCGCGTCGGCGAGTCCGAGGACTCGGACGACGAGGATGAGGACGGCGAGGACGGCGAGAACGAGGGCGTGGACGTTGACGACGAGGACGACGGGCTCGCGGATGACGCCGACGGAGACGGCGGGGACGAGTAGTCGGCGTGCGCACCGCATGGTTGATGGGGGTGGCCATCGCGCTGAGCGCGTGTAAGCCCGACCCTGGGGCCGAGGCGGTGCGCGAGGCGGACCGTCTGTATCGCGAGCAGCAGTGGGAAGAAGCGGCGGTCGCCTATGCAGCGCTGCCCGAGAGTAGCGGCGACTGGCAGGGCTATGGGGCCTGGCGGGCCGGTGTGATCTACCGGGACCCGCTCGGCGATGCGCGGCGCGCGACCTTGCAGTTCACGGTGTGCTCGCGAGAGTTCGTGGACGACCCGACCTGGGGTTACACGTGCACCGTGGAGCTGGGTGATCTGGCCCGGGATGGGGGCAACCCGCGCGGGGCCATCGACCACTACCGCAAGGCCATCGAGCTGCGGCCGGCCGGCCAGTGGTCTGAGCACTGCTTGTTCGAGTCGGGGCGGGCGTACCAGGAGATCGGCGAGCACGAGCAGTCGCGCAAGGAGTGGACCGAGCTTCTGTCACGCTTTGAGGGCAGCACCCGGTCGCCCGAGGTGATGCTCAACATCGCGCGCAGCTTCGATCTGCAGGGTCTGGGGAAGGAGGCCAAGCGCGCGTTCCGGGCGGTGCACCGCACCTACCCCAAGCACTCGGTCGCGCCGCTGGCGATCTTCGGTGAGGCCCAGGTCCTGGAGCAGCTCGGCGAGTTCGACGACGCGCTCGCGCTCTTCGAGAAGGTCAAGCTGCGCCACCCCAACCCCCAGGTGGTCGTGCAGCGGATGGAGTCGATCCGCGAGCGCCAGACGCGCCGCGACGTGGACACCGGCGCCGGGGAGGTGAGAGACTCGGGGGTGAAGTACCGCAAGTAGGGTTGAGGACAGGCGACGGGGGAGTTAGGGATCTGGAGGGGGAAGAATGACAAGAGTTCTTGCTGTGCTCGTGGGTGTGGTCGTGTGTGCTGGTCCCGCGATGGCTGCCGACAGCTACACCTGTGTTGACTCCTCCGCCTCGGTCAACGATTGGAGTTGGTGTGCCGCGTCGGCATGCGGAACCCCTGTTGCGACGGTCGCAGATGCTCTGGCGGCGGTCGGCGCGGCGGGCCTCGGCCCGTCAGCTGAGCACCTGATCTGCGTCGGGACCCCCGGGATTCATACCGAATCTGTGGTCTTGGACGGCGTAGACGGCAGCCTCGGGGCGGTCGAACTGTTCTTCGCAGAGGGATCGGGGACGAACTGGTGCCCGTCGGGGGGCGATGCGGGGTTCGATGCGAGCGGCGCGGCGGGTAGTCCCTTCAGTCTCTCGCTCTTTGGTCTACGAACCGCTCAGGCCGACTGTTCTCCCGCCCCGGGACCGCTTGTCAGCCTCGAGAACGTGAATTTCTCGATGAGCGCCGCCAGCGTGGTCGGGACGACGACGGCCGTGCTCTCCGGGTCAGGCGCCGGGTCGTGGGCTGTCTACAACTCGCTGTGGACGGGGCTAGGCGCCACCGCGGCGATCGGAGCGGCCGACCTCAGCATCAATTCGAGCGAGATCTCAGGTGCGAGCATCACCGGGAGCCCTTTGCTCACGGGCGTCGTCCTGTCGTTCGTCGATGCCGCGATCCATGGAAACGTGGTCGTTGGGGCACCGCTCGTGAGCGCTGAGAGGCTCGTCTTCAACGAGGGTCTGGTGAGCGAGAACGCCGTGATCGGAGGCGATGACCTCTTCGCCCTGGTCCGAAACACCTCCGCGGAACTCCAGGTCGCGCGACTCCACGAGAGTGAATTCAGCGGGAATGTACTCCTGGCCTCTGGGGGCACGGCCACGCCGATCGCCTCTCCAGTTCCCTACGTCTCTCCGCAGCCCGGCTTACTGGCTTGCGATCCCACTGCAAGTCAGGGACTCGGTTTCGAGACCCGCGGGCCCATCAGTTGGTCGGGCACAGCTGCGGATGCCGCGCTTCTCTCGGTAGGAACATCTGGAGCCGCACCGCTCGAGGTCACGGTTCAGCGAAACCTGTTCGGTCCTCAGCAGTTGGGGCTCGGGGGAGCACTCGTGAGGATGGACTCCGTGGGGAGCGGGAGCAGGGCGCGCTTCTTCCACAACTCGGTGGACCAGCAGACGGGCTTCGTCCTTGAGGTACCAGCGCCGACAGGCTCCCTCGCGTTCTACTCGGCGAGGAACCTCCTCCTTGGAAGCGCTCGGCTCTCGTTGGGGACATCGGTGAACTGGGTGGAAGTCACGATGGATCAGCTTGAGGACCCGGAGTCATCCTGGGCTCTGGTCTCCGCGGGCCTCCCCGGAATCGCGGGACCGTTCCCGAGACCACTTGACTGGGGCGACCCTGCCAACCGGTTGGCGGGGGCTGATGTCCTGGCGGTAGATGACTGTTCTCGGATTCTGCTGATGTGTCCCGAGATCTCGTCTTGTGCCGGCATCTTCATGGAGCCCATCTGTCCATTGACGAGCGCTGGCGCGGGACTCATTCCGACGGCAAGCGCATCCGTTTCGGCGGGCCTGCCATGGCCGTGGATGGGAGATCCGTGGGGAGCTGGAGCCGGCTCGATGGTCGGACCGACCGGCTGGCTCTGCGGGGCGTATGAAGTCGTGTACGAGGATAGCGACGCCGACGGATACTCATCACTCGTCGACTGCGACGATGCTTCGGCACTCACCCTGCCAGTTCTTCCCGCCAACGACGGCTACTCCGTAAGTGACTGCGGTCCAATCGGGGATTGCTACGTCTGCCCCCCCGGGAGCATTCCGGTTGGTGACGATGACGACTCGTCGGGTGACGATGACGACTCGTCAGGTGACGATGACGACTCGTCCGGCGACGATGACGACTCGTCCGGCGACGATGACGACTCGTCAGGTGACGATGACGACTCGACAGTGGGCGAGGAAGCGACCGAGCAGGATGAAGCGCCAGCGGCCTGCAGCAGCCCTGGCTGTGGCACCACGCTCTCGCTAGGGCTCCTCCCGCTTCTCCCTTTGGGCGCCCGTCGCCGTCGCCGCGACTAGCCCCCCTACCTCCTCCCGTGCACGCCCAGCACGTGCGCGATGCAGGATGTCAGCTTCTTCGCGTAGGGGACGTGCAGGAACTCGTTGGGGCCGTGGGCGTTGCTGTTGGGGCCGAGCACTCCGGTCACCACGAACTGGGCGTCCGGGAACTTGTCGTTGAGCATGCCCATGAACGGGATGCTGCCGCCCTCGCCCATGTGCAGGCACGGCTTGCCGTAGTAGGTGTTGCTTGCCTCGTCGAGCGTCTCCTCGAGCCAGCTCGCGAGCGGCGGCGCGTTCCAGCCGGTGGCGCCGTCCGTCAGGTCCGTGGTCACACAGGCGTTGTAGGGCACGTCGTGGGTGAACAGCTCCGTCAGGACCGCCGAGGCCACGTCCGCGTCCACCGTGGGCGGCAGGCGCAGCGAGAGCTTCAGCCTGGTGTGCGGGCGCAGCACGTTGCCTGCGCTGTCGGTGCTCGGCACGCCATCGATTCCCGTGATGGACAGCGCCGGCCGCCACGTCCGGTTCAGCACACACTCCGCCGGCGTCGTGTCCGTCGGCTGCATCCCGCCAGCCCACGGGAAGCGCTTGTAGACAGCATCGCCGAGCGAGTCGCCCGCCCGCTTCGCCTGCCGCGCGCGGTCCTCGGGGATCTCGGTCCACAGCGACTCCGGCACGATTCGCCCGGTCTCGGGGTCCTCCAGCCGCGAGAGCATCGAGCGCGCCACCCGGAAGCTGCTCGGCACCACGCCGCTCGCGTCTCCGCTGTGCACGCCCTCGCGCAGCACCGAGACGTCCAGCGTGCCGCCCACGAGGCCGCGCAGAGACGTCGTGCTCCACATCTGCTCGTAGTTGCCCGCCCCGCTGTCCAGGCACACCACCAGGTCCGGGGTACCGATGATGTCCTTGTAGTGGTCCACGTACGCAGGCAAGTCCGGCGAACCCGACTCCTCGCTGAACTCGATCATCAGGACCACCCGCGCTCGCGGTACCCCCTCTCCCAACGCCAGCAGCGCGCACACCGAGGCGAACAAGGCGTAGCCGTCGTCGGCGCCTCCCCGCCCGTACAGCTTGCCGTCTTCGTACTTCGGCTCCCACGGGCCCAGGTCCTCGCGCCAGCCGGTCATCTCGGGCTGCTTGTCGAGGTGTCCGTACATCAGGATGGTGCCGTCGGCCCCGCCGATGGCCGGCACGTCGACGAGGATCATCGGTGTGCGTCTCGGCAGCCTTCCCACGTCCACGCGCATGCCCGGCACCGGATGGGCGTCCAGCCAACGCAGCGCCAACTGCAGCGCGTCCTCCATGTGCCCGTTCGCCTCCCAGTTCGCGTCGAACGACGGTGACTTGTTGGGGATGCGGATGTACTCCGTGATCGTCGGGACGATGTGGTCATCCCAGAAGGTGGAGACAAAGGCGGTCGTGCTCTGGGCGTCAGTCAAGGGGCTCTCTCCGTGGCCTGCGGGGCCGGGGTGCGTGGGGGCGGAAGCATACCGACCGAAAGCGCTGGCGGCGTCTTGGTACGGTGGGCGGCGAAGGTGGGGCCGAGCTCCGTGGCGAACAAGCGAGACAGCAGCCCCTCTTCTCGGGGCTCCCGGATCCCATCCGATGTGCTCGCGCTGCGCACCGCTGGACGGATGGCGGAGGCCCGCGCCTCCCTGGTTCGGCAGGCGCGCGACGAGTCAGACCCACGGGCCAAAGCCGCCCAGGAAGCGGAGCTGCGGGACCTTCGCCGCTGGGTGGAGCCCGACGAGGAACCCCACCTGTACTCGATGACCGGGTTCGGCTGCTCGCTGTTCGGCCACTACCAGCCCCAGGGAGACGGCACGTCCGTCGCCGTCCTCTGGTTCACGCTCCTCGGGCTGCCGGTGCTACCCATCGCGGGCTATCTCGTGTGCGGCTCGGACGAGAGCCCTCTGGGTTTGCACACCCTGGGACGCGTCCCGCTGCCTCCCTCGGCGCGCATCGCCCGGGTTGCCATCGTGGCCGCGGCCATCGTGGGCGCCGTCGCGGCCCTGGCCCACCTGGGCTCGTGACCGCGCTGCGCTTCGCGGTCTGCACATTCGACCGCGTCTTCGACACCGCGCCGAAGCAGGAGACGCTGCTGCTCAGCCAACTGGTCGCAGGACTCTCACGGTTCGAGCTCAAGCCCGAGCTGCTTCAGCGGGTCCACAAGAACCTGCGCAAGCTCGGCCAGGTCTGGGACAGCTGGGAGGCCGGCGAGTACCGCTCGGGCAAGCAATACGCGGCGCTCAAGTCGGCGGCGGACGCGGCGGAGCGGGACGGGCAGGACCCCGCGGTGGCGGCGCAAGGTGCCTACGACAGACTCGTCACCGAGGCCCACGGGGCGCCGAAGCGCGACCTGCGCTTGTGGTCTCCGGCCCTGTACCCCCCGGGCGCGAAGCGAGGCGGGGACGAGGTCCTCCACCTCTCCTGCCTCGTGCTGGACTACGACAAGGGCCTGCCGTTCAGCGAGGCGCAGGCTGTGTGGTCGGGCTGGTTCCACGTGGCGCACAGCACCTGGTCGCACACGCCTGAGACTCACAAGTACCGCATCATCCTGCCCCTGGCTGGGCCGGTGCGCGCGGACGAGTGGCGGGGCGTGTGGGACTGGGCCGAGGGGTTGGCGGGGGCCTGGATCGACCCGGCGATGAAGGGCCGCGGGGTGACGTTCGCGTTGCCCACGTCGGCGAGCGCGGAGACGCCGAAGATCGCGGCCGTGCATGCCGATGCGCCGCTGCTGGACCCGATGGCTGAAGGGCTCGTTTCCCGCTATGCGGACCCAGCGCCGGTGGTCGCGGAGATCGAGCGGCCGGTGTCGCACTTCAACGGAGGCGTCGCCGGGCACGCGTACCAGGAGCTCGGCCCCTCGGAGCCTGTGGACGCGCCGCCGGACACCTTGGATGTCAGCGGCGAGTGGGATGCCGCCGCTGATCCCGACTGGGACGAGCGCAGCGACGAGTGGGAGTCCCTCTTCGACGAGATGTAGGAGCTCGCGCTACCCCAGGTTCCGCTCTCTCCACAGGGCCAGCATCTCGACCAGCGTGATGACGATGACCGACGGCCGCCCGCCCTTCGCCTTTCCGCCCTGCCGCGGCCGGTACACCGAGGGCACCTCGACGACGCGGCCGCCGGACGCCCGGGTCCGCACGAGGATCTCTTCGAGGAAGAACACGCCCCGGGACTTTGGTTCGAGGCGGTCGAAGATCCCCCGCCGCCACAGGTGCACCCAGTTGACGTCCTGGAACTGGTGGTCAAACAGCGTGTTGCACAGCTGCAGGAACACGAACGAGCTCGCGCGGCGGTACAGCGTGTAGTCGTCCCGGGACAGTCGATGGCCGATGACGATGTCCGCGCCTTCCTCGGCGGCGGCGACGAACATCGGGATCTCGCCGTGGTCGAACTGCCCGTCGGCGGGCACGTAGATGACGTACTTGCCGCGCCCTGCCTGCACGCCGGTCCAGATCGCCTGCCCGGAGCCCTGGTTGGAGCGGTGCTTGAGCAGCCCCACCCGAGGCTCGGTGGTCTCGGAGTAGCGGGTGGTGATCGCCGCGGAGCGATCGCGGGACCCGTCGTCCACCACCAACACTTCCCACGTGAACTCCGCCTCGCGGAGCACTCCGCACAGCTCGTCGAGCGTGGGCTCCAGCGTCTCCTCTTCGTTGAAGCAGGGCACCACGACCGTGACGAGCGGTGCGTCCTCTTCGCTGGCTGCGGGGTGGGTCACGGGCCGGAGCCTACCCGGTTACTCTGCGTCCGTGCCGTACGCGCTCCCGCCCCCCGAAGTCGTCTGCCTGACCCACGACGAGTCTCGCGCCTCGGCCAGAGACGGGCGCCCGGACTCCGTCGGCTTTGTGGCCAGCGCCCGCCACCCACTCAAGGTCCACTACGAGGACGCCGCCGACGCCGCGCAGGCCGCGGACGCGCTCGGGTTTGCCGAGCTCGCCTGGGACGTGCAGGTAGACGCGCTTGGGTTCCGGGCCCCCCAGCTCCCCGATGGGCTGCTCGGAGACGACGGCGGCGGACCCGAGCTCGACATCTACCTCGCCAGCGTCGGCGCGTGGGAGGGCTGGGCCGAGCCCGAGTCGTGGACCGACACCGTGGACGGCGATGCGTATGCGTCGTCGCCGGCGTTCGTGGTGCTGGACCGTGGGTTGCCCCCGGAGTGGCTCGGCCCGTACGTGGTGCACGAGTTCAATCACGTGCTCCAGATCGCCACCGACGTGGGCGAAGGCGTGCTCCCCCTGTGGGAAGGCGTCGCCACCGCAGCCCAGTCCTGGACGCTCGGCGGAGCCGGGTTCTGGGACGAGGACGTGCCGTCGTATCAGGAGGCGCCCTGGGCGCCGGCGATCACCGGCGACAGCGAGACCCTGTGGGGCGGCTGGGAGGTTGGGTTCGCCTACGAGTACGGAGCAGCGCTGTGGGTGCTGCACCTGGACGAGGTGGTGGGCACCGGCGACGGCTCGGTGGGCCCCGCGCTGTGGGAGGCGGCGGCCCAGGGTGGAGACGGCGACGAGCCCGACGGCCTCGATGCCTTCGCGGCGCTCTCCGGCGAGGATCTCGGCACCGCCTTGTCCCGCCTGGCTCGGACCCGATGGCTCACCGGGGAGCGCTGGGACGCGCGAGGCCTCGCGGATGCCCAGACCTGGGGCGAAGAGATGCTCGTGCCTGTCGAGTCCGAGCTCAATACAGGCCGCGCTGGCTTCGATCTCGCGGTGCACGGGCAGGCCTTCTTCCTGCTCGACGCTTCGGGATCTGACGAGCTGCACGTCTCCCTGCAGGGGGGCTCCGCAGCGCTCGCCGCGTTCTCCCAGGCGGGAGCGGCGCCGCTCTTCGACGTCTCCCAGGGCCTCAACCCCCAGCTCTTCCTCGACCCCGCCGGCCACGAGCAGATCGTGCTCGTGGTCAGCAACCTCGGCGCCGCCGGCTTCGACGGAGATGACGACCCCTGGGTGTTCACCCGATTCATCATCGAGACCGAGAGCGGCGCGGGCTGCGGCTGCGCTACGTCTCCTGCGCCGTCCCGCACCTCAGCGCTCGCCCTGCTCCTCGCGCTCAGCCTGTGGGCTTGCTCAGCACGCAGGGCCCCAGCACCAGCCGGTCCAGGCCCGTGCTCGCCCAGCAGCGGAGCGCGTCGTCGGGCGTCCCCACGATGGGCTCGCCGCGCACGTTGAACGACGTGTTCAACACCACCGGCACGCCGGTGAGGGCCCCGAACGCGGTAATGAGCCGGTGATACAGGGGAGAGCCCTGCGCGCTGACGGTCTGCACCCGAGCTGAGCCATCCACGTGGGTCACCGCTCCGAGCTGGCCCCGGGCGGCGGGCCGCACCGAAACCACCTTTTGCATGAACGGCACGGCGTCGCTCCCATTGGGCACGTCAAAGAACTCGCCCGCGCGCTCGGCGACCACCGACGGCGCGAACGGCCGGAACGGCTCCCGGAACTTCACCCGAGCGTTCAGGACGTCTTTGTTCTCGGCGCGGCGCGGATCGGCGAGGATCGAGCGCGCTCCCAGCGACCGCATCCCGAACTCAGCGCGTCCCTGGAACCACCCGACGAGCTCTCCTCGGGCGAGCGCCGCCGCGGTGTCGGCCGCGATGTCGTCGGGCTCTTGCCACGTCCACCCGCCGCGCCGCAGCGCGTCCCGGCAGGCCTCGTCGTCGAACGCGGGCCCGAGCTGGTCGTTGAGCCACCGATGCCGCTGGGTGCCGCCGTGCAGCACGTGCCAGACGTACAGCGCCGCCCCGACCGCGGTGCCGCCGTCGCCTGCCGAGGGCTGAATCCACACCTGCTCGAACGGCCCCTCGCGCTCGAGCCGTCCGTTGGCCGCCGAGTTCATCGCGACGCCTCCGGCCATCACCAGGTTTGGCAGGCCGCTCAACCTATGCAGCTGCTGCGCGAGGGCCAGCAACGCCTCCTCGGTCACCCGCTGGAGCGCGAACGCCACGGCGCGCTGTTGCTCGGTGTGCACCTGATCCCGCTGCGCCGGCGCCCCGAACCGCGTCACGAAGCGGGCGCTGACCCGGTCTGCGGTGTCCAGGGTGTAGGCGAACCAGCTGCCGTCGATGCAATAGGGGGCCTCGGGGTCGTGGCCCCGCCCCCCGACCCCGAGGATGTCGCGGAACGCATCCACGAAGCGGTCGTCGCCGTAGGGCGCGAGCCCCATCACCTTGCCCTCGCCGTTGTTGGGCTTGAAGCCGAGCCAGCCCGTCACGGCTGCGTAGACCGCCCCGAGCGACTGCGGAAACTCCATCTGCCCCAGGGCCTCGTAGCGATGCCCGTCTCCGTCCGCGCGCCAGGCGCCCAGCGTCGTCGCGGCGCGCTCGCCGTACCCATCGACCGTCAGCGCCGCAGCCTGATCAAACGGTGACGGGAAGAACGCCGCGGCGGCGTGGGTGTGGTGGTGGGTGACGTAGTGCACGACCAGGGGCTTGCGCCCGTCGAGCTCGATGGTCTGGGTGGTGTGACCAGACCGGATCCCACCGAGCGGTCCCCGCAGCGCGCCAAGCAGCCACGACGGCGCCATGTGCAGATAGTCGCCGTGGTGCCGATAGGTGCGCGACCGCCCGCCGTGAGGGAAGTCGAGTTGCAGCGATGGGTTCCAGAAGAACGCGATGGAGTCCACGTCCATGAGGGAGGTGCCGCCTTCGCGCAGGCAGGACTCGATGGCCGCGGCAGGCCAGGCGGTGTCGTGCTTGATGCGGGAGAACCGCTCCTCCAGCGCCGCGGCGACGGTGCGCCCGTCACGGATGAGCGCCGCAGACGTGTCGATGCCGAAGCTGATCCCCAGGATGTCCAACCGCTAGCCCCCGAACGTGTCGCAGCGGTTGATGTCGCCGGTCTGTAGACCGCTCTTGAACCACTGCACCCGCTGCGCCGCCGACCCGTGGGTGAAGCTCTCTGGAGTCACCCGCCGCCCCGCGTTGCGCTGCAGGGTGTCGTCACCGATGGCCGTGGCGGCCCGCAGACCCTCTTCGACATCACCGGACTCGAGCAGCTGCCGTTGCTTGTGCGCGTGATGCGCCCAGACCCCGGCATAGCAATCCGCTTGGAGCTCCTGCTTCACCGACAGCGCGTTGCCGTCCACCTTGCTCATGCGGGAGCGGGCCTGGTGGACCTTGCTGCTCACCCCGGTGAGGTTCTGGATGTGGTGGCCGACCTCGTGGGCGAGCACGTAGGCCTGGGCGAAGTCGCCGGGGGCCCCGAACTTGCTGCGCATCTCCTCATAGAACGACAGATCGATGTACGCCTTCTGGTCGGCGGGGCAGTAGAACGGCCCGACCGCGGCGTCCTGAAACCCGCACGCGGACTGCACCTGGTCGCGAAACAACACCAGGGTCGGCGGCTGGTACCGCGAGCCGCTCGCCGCGAAGATCTGGGTCCAGACGTCCTCGGTGTCCGCGAGGATGACGCTCACGAAGTCGGCGAGCTCGTCGTCGGCCCCCGCGGGCGCTGGCGACGGCGGCGCGGACTGGGCGGGCGCTCCCTGCAGAGCCGGGTCCGTGGCGATCTGCATGGCCTGTTCGGGGTCTCCAGTGAGGAAGAAGACGATGAGTCCGATGACGAGGCCTGCGCCGCCGATCCCGCCCGCGCCCTTCATCCGAGCACCCCCGGATCCCCGGCGGTCCTCGACATTCGCGCTCCTTCGTCCGTCCTGCCAGCGCATGGCGCCTCCACTGTGTGCCCGGCTCACAGGATTACTCATCCCATTCGCTGTGTCAGGCCACTGGCGCGACTGGCCGTTCTCGGGGAACATGCGGCAGCACGACAAGGGAGCCGCGATGAGCTGGACACGACGACAGATGTTGGAGATGGGCGCGAAGCTAGGGCTTCTGTCCGTGGCGCCGGCCGCGGGCTGCCAGGTCGCAAACGACGACGACAGCGCGGACGCGGGCCCCTGGCCTCCGCTCGATCCGTGCGATCCCGAGACCGCGCAGTGGAGCAACGACGGGGACGGCCCCGCGGACCTGTTCCAGCACGGCGTCGCGAGCGGCGACCCCCTCGCGGACAGCATCATCTTGTGGACCCGCGTGTCCCCCACCGACTCCGGGCCGGTCGAGGTCTACTGGCAGGTCTCCACGTCCGACGACTTCGCGAGCACCTACGCATCCGGCGTGGTGAGCACCGACGAGGACCGCGACTACACCGTCAAGGTGGACGCGGCCTGCCTTCAGCCCGGCACCACCTACTACTACCGCTTCCAGGCGTTGGGTCGCACGTCGACGGTGGGCCGAACCCGTACGCCTACGTATGGTCCGACGACCGCCCAGCGCTTCGCGTTCTGCTCGTGCTCGTCGATGCCGCACGGCTACTTCCACGCGTATCGCGCCATCTCCGAGCGCACGGATCTCGACGCCGTGATGCACCTCGGGGACTACATCTACGAGTATGGGAACAACGAATACGGCAGCGTACGGCAGGTCGATCCCCCCTACGAGATCGTGACTCTGTCGGACTATCGGCGTCGCCACGCCTGGTACAAGCTCGACCCCGATCTGGCTGCGGCCCACGCCGCTCATCCCTTCATCTGCACCTGGGATGACCACGAGACGGCCAACAACTCGTGGAGCGGCGGCGCGGGGAACCACCAGTCCAACGAGGGCCCCTGGGAGGAGCGCGAGTCCGCGGGGCGGCAGGCGTACCTGGAGTGGCTGCCCATTCGTGAGGGCGCGCAAGGTCGGCTGTATCGCCAGCTGCTCAACAACGATCTGCTCGACATCATCGTGCTCGACACCCGGATCGAGGGGCGGGATGAGGAGGCGGTGGACAACGACGAAGCCTACGCCGAGGATCGGCAGCTGCTCGGCGAGGAGCAGGAGTCCTGGCTGCTCGACCGCCTGTCCAGCTCGCCGTCGCGGTGGAAGATCCTCGCCCAGCAGGTCGTCATGGGGCAGTGGTCCGTGGCGTCTGACGAGACCGGGCGCCCCCGGCCGCTCAACAAGGACGCCTGGGATGGGTATCAGTCGGCGCGCCGGCGCATCCTCGAGCGCATCGTGGCGGACGACGTGGATGGGGTCGTGGTCCTGACGGGCGACGTACACAGCTCCTGGGCCAACGACATCGCTGTGGACTTCAGCGCGTACATTCCCCAGACGGGCGGGGGCAGCGTAGCGGTGGAGGCGGTGTGCCCGGGGATCAGCTCGCCTGGCGCCGGGGACCTGTCCGGCGCGCTCATCGCGCTCAACCCGCACATCCGCTGGGGCGACTCGGGCCGCCGGGGGTTCTGCCTGGTGGACGCGACCCACGCTCAGCTGCAGTGCGACTGGTACCTCATGGACGACGGCTCGGTGGAGAGCAGCGCGTACGTGGCTCCGACGGTGCGGGCGAGCTTTGTGGTGCGGCCGGGCGCGATGTTCTGGGCGGAGGCGGCAGAGCCGATCAGCTAGGTCGCGGCGATTTCGTTGCCCAGGGCGTTGTCGAAGGAGGATTCTCCCCCGGGGCCCTGACTCTCGCCCAGGTCTCCGTCGGCCCGTCGAATGGCCCGGAGCCCTTCGGCCGCGCCCTCGACATCCACGCCGCGCTCGACCAGTCGCTCCCGAATCACGTCCTGCATGATCGGGTACTTCTCGGCGCAGTACTGCTCGCTGTCCTTCTCGCGCGTGTCCCCGACCATCTTGCCGTAGAACAGCCGCCCGTAGACGTCGGCTGGGACGCCGAACACGCAGGTCGCCTGGGTGTCGAACAGGATGAACTGCTTCTTGAGCTTCTTCTTGCCCGAGATGCCGAGCTCGTCCAGGCGTTGGTCCGACTCGCTCTCCTCGTAGATCGGAGAGAAGTGCCGGATGCCGTACTCCTGGCTGTAGAAGCGCCGGTTGCGCCGGATGACCGACTCCATCTGCTCGGGGATGGTGGACTGCGCGCGGATCGAGCCGTCAGCGAGGTACGGGACCTTGTTCTGCAGGCACCAGTAGATGGCAAAGGCGTGCATGGACAGGCGGCACCCCAGGCACACCAGCGAGCTCATGTTGAAGCCGTACTCCCGCAGGTCGCCGGACAGGTTCTCGCCCAGGATGTCCTTGATGAAGTGCCGGATGTCGATGATCTGATGCTCGACGCGGTCCGCGCCGAAGCGCTCGGCGAGCTTGACCGCGTGCACCCGGGTGTTCTCGAGGAACAGCAGGTAGCCAGGGTCGAACGTCAGCAGCGTGACCTTGTCGCACTCGTCCAGCATCTGCGCGGCGGCGAGGGTCGAGTCGGTGCCGCCCGAGAAGAGGACTGCGGCGTGGGCTTTGCGGGAGGTGCTCATCGGCGTGCTCGGGAAGAGGAGGTGATTCCGGGCGAGGTCAATCCGGCGCAGCGCTCGAGGACGTGTGCGACGCGGTCCAATTCGTCCGCCGTCATGCCAGGGAAGAGCGGCAGCGAGAGAACGCTGTCGGACAGGCGCTCTGCTGTGGGCAGCTTGCGGTCGCTGGGATACGGGCTCATGCGGTGGCAGGGCACGGGGTAGTGCAGCCCGACGCCGATCCCCTGCTCGCCCATCTGACCGAAGAGTCGATCGCGCAGGTCGGGCCCGCGTCCGGCTTTCAGCTCCACCACAAACAGGTGGTAGACATGCCGGGGGTCATCCACGGGGAGCCGGAGGAGGTCCTCATGGGCTGCGAGCCGCTCCCGGTAGGCATCGGCGAGGTCCCGCCGCTGGGCCGTCCAGTCCCGCAGCGACTTCAGCTTCACCCGCAGGACTGCGGCGTGGATCTCATCGAAGCGGGAGTTCACCCCGACCTCACCGACGCGATGCTTGCCCGCGCGTCCGTGGTTGCGGATGGAGCGGATCCGGTCGGCGTGGCGCTTCCACTTGCAGATGACAAAGCCGCCGTCGCCCAGAGCGCCGAGGTTCTTCGCCGGATAGAAGCTGTAGCAAGTCATGTCGGCGTCGAGCGCGACGTCGGGGGAGCCATGGGACTGGGCGGCATCCGCGATCAGCTTGATGTCGGTGCGGTCAGCGGCGTCCAGCACGGCGCGGATGCCCGCCATGTCTGCGCGCCGACCGTAGAGGTGGATGGGGATGACCGCGCGGATCCGCTCGGCGCCGGGCTCGGCCAGGATCCGGGCGAGGTCGGCTGGGTCCAGCGAGCGGGTGGTGGGATCGGCGTCACAGAACACGAGTTCTGCGCCGGTGCGCACGATGGACTCCGGGGTGGCGACGAACGAGTTGGACACCGTCACGACCGCGGCGCCGGCGCCGATGTCCAGCGCGCGCAACGCCAGGTACAGGGCGTCGGAGCCCGAACCGCAGCAGACGCCATAGCCCCCGCCCTCGTGACGGGTGAACTCCGCCTCGAACGCCTCGGTCTCGGGACCGAGCAGGTACCGACCCGAGGCCAGCACTCGGGTGAATGCGTCACCGAGCTCGCGGGCCAGCGGCGCGTGCATGCGTTGTAGATCGACGAGCGGGAGCGATGGGTGCGGCATCGGGGCGAACCGTAGCCGATCCCCGATCGCAAAAGGCCCGCCGACATCACTGCCGACGGGCCTCTTGGAACGATCGTCTCTTGGCTACATCATCGAGGCGACGAACGCCTGCGACTTCGCCGGGTCCTTCGCGAGCTCGTACATGGCGGCCTCGAACTGGTCGAGGGACATGCCGGCCTCGGCCAGGATCTTGTCCGCGTTCGCCGGGTTGGCGCGCACGGCCTTGGCCACGTCCATGAGCTTGTCAGCCTCGGACTTCGGCGCGGCCTCCGCGGCAGGAGCCTCCGACGCAGCCGTCTTCTCGGGCTCGGGGGCGGGGGCGGGATCCGAACCACCGCAACCCGCGAGGGTGAACAGCGATGCAGCAATCAGGGTGTACAGAGTGTGCTTCATGGCTTAGTTGTCCTTCTTCTCGCCCGCAGCGCGGGCTCGACCGGCGCTAGTACCGGTCTTCTTTGCGGCCTCTTCGGTGGTGTCCGCAGCCTTGCTGGCTCCGGCACGGGCACGTCCCGCGCTCGCGCCCGCGGCGTCGGCGGCCTTGTCGGTGGCGTCCGCAGCCTGGCCGGCAGCGGCCCGGGCACGTCCCGCGCTCGCGCCCGCAGCGTCGGCGCCCTTGTCGACGGCCTTCTCGCCGGCGGCCCGGGCACGACCCGCGCTCTTGCTCGTCGAGTCGGCAGCCTTGTCGGCAGCCTTGCCCATTGCGTCTGCGGCCTTGCCAGCCTCGGCCTTCTTCGCCTGGCCCCAGCTGCCGTCAGCCTTCGCGGCCTCCTTGGAGGCCTTGCGGTTGTCCTTCTCGGCGGCGATGGCGCCCGCGAGATCCTGGCCGCGCTTGCCCTCGTCGAGCTGGGACTTGACCCAGCTGCCGAAGTTGCCCTGCCAGGCGTCGCCGTCCGCGCCGGCATCGGCTGCGTCGAGGAGCATTCCGGCGTCGCCCGCGGTCAGGCCCGCGTCCTTGGCGGCGTCCAGCGCACCGGCGACCTCGTCGTTGCTCATTCCGCCGTTGCGCAGCTTGCTCGCCTTGGCGGGGAGCTGCACGGCGTCCATGACGCGCTTCGCCGAAGCGCCCGCGTCGCCGGCCTTGGCCATCGCGCTCTTGCCCATGTCCTCGCCAGCCTGGGTGGTGTCACCAGCGTTTTCGGCGAGTGCCGGGGTGGCCCAGAGGGCCGCGGCTGCAAGCAGCCAAAGTCGAGTCTTCATGTCGAGTATCTCCTTCGTTGCGCCCAACCTCGTGGGCGACGAATGTGCGGTGTAGCAGGGGGCAGAGCGCCCGTCCAAACCCAGACAACAGTTGTCAGGGCTACTTGCTCTTGGTCTTGGTCTTGGTCTTGGTCTTCGGAGCGGCGGCGGGCGCGTCCGTCGTCGTGGTCGAGCCCGCGTCCTTGCTCTTGGTCGTGGTCGATCCCTCGTCCTTGCTCTTGCTCTTGGTCGAGCTCGCGTCCTTGCTCTGGGTGGACGAGGTGCCGCTGGTCGCCTTCGACGAGGACGAGCCCGAGGTCGCGACGCCCGCACCCAGCGGGATGCTGATCGGCACCGTGATCGGTCCGTAGCCGGGGTCGATCGAGATCTCACCCATCAGCCGCATGCCCGACAGGTCGGGGGTGGCACCCGTCGCCGCTGCGGTCAGCAGGTTCGTGCCCATCTTGTCCCAGTTGAACTCACTGACCAGCTGCATCGTCGAGGAGCCGCCGCCGGCCACATTGATGAGCTGCGCTTGGGTGGCCCCCAGCTGTCCCCCCATCACCGTGGGCGATGCGATGCCGATGACCGCGATGGGAGAGCCGTCCGCCGCCACGATGCCGAGCTTGAAGGACGGCGCCATGATCGAGAACTCGTTGGGGTTGTCGATCTGGAACGGGGTCGCCACCCGGATGCCGGCCGGCAGTGCCGTCGGGATCACGAGGTTGCCGAGCGACGGGTTGTTCTTGAACTCGGTCCAGCCCGACTGGAAGTCGTTGATCTTCTGGCTGGCCTTCGGGTCCAGCGTACCGAGCAGCGAGGTCAACTTCGGCAGATCGATAGGGACCTCCACGCTGTTGTTCTTGCTGCCGATGGTGCTCTTGCCGTTGAGCTGCAGGACGCCGTTGATCGCCGTCAGCGCAGCCCCCGTCAGGTTCGCAGGAATGCCGATGCGCTCGAGCAGCTCGCCGACCGGGATGTCCACCTTCTGGTTCATCGCCGCGTTCTCGAACTGGTCGAGGAAGGCGGCCAGCGGCTCGACCTTGCTGGTCAGCTGCCCGATGACGTTGTCCAGGTTCGCGGTCTCGGACTCGCCGATGAGCGCCACCTCGGGCTTGCCGCCGGCAGTGGCGCTGATCTTGGGGAACTTCGGCAAGCGGATGTTGCCCTCGTGGGCGAACGTGAGCTTCGCCTTGCCGAGCGATCCCTCGCCCGCGCTGCCCTTGATGGCCTCGAATCCCGAGCTGAGCAGGTTCTCGCCTGCCTCCTTGGCCTTGTCTGAGACGACCTGGTCGGCGCCGGGGATCGAGCCGAGGATGTCGATGATCTCTTTCGGCACATCGACGTTGGCGTCGGCGACGAACTCGATGGTCGCGTCCTTGCCGAACGCCTTGCCGATTCCGTCTTCGCTCAGATCGATGCGGAACCCGTAGGTGACCGTCTTTGCGGTGCCCGGCGCGACGTCGAAGCCGGACTTGTTGCCGCTCTCCGACACGTTGCTGCCGTCGATCTTCATTCCGAAGGTGTGACCCGGCACCTTGAGCTTGATGCCCAGGGGGTTCTTGACCTTGAAGTTGAGGCCCACGTCGAGCTCCACTTTCTCGGAGCCGGGGTCGTTCTGGACGGTCTTGACCGTCATGCCCGAGAACGCAGCCGACGGGATCTTGCCGGTCATGCAACCGGAGGACAGCGCGAGCGGGAGCGCGAGGGCCACCAGCAGCAGCGCGTTGAGCAAGCGGGACGAAGTCATATGGATCTCCTGATCTCTTTTAGAGGCGGCGCGTCGCCGGGATCCACAGGATCCCGAACTCGCGCACGTCGATGTCGTTCTTCTCCAGGCCCACGCTGCGCTCCTCGATCTGCTCGAGCGCTGCGCCATGCTCCTCTTCCAGAGCCGCGGCCTTCTCTTCCAGCTCCTCGGCCAGCTCTTCGAGCTCGGCCTGATACGTCTCGATGTCTTCCTCGGCCGCGCCGATGCGGCGGGTGGTGCTGGCGGACGTCTTGCGCTTGCTCAGCACCGAGCCCACCGAGCGCTTGCGCCCCATGAAGAAGCTCAGCACGACCTCGCCGATGTTCACCATCTCGGCGGCCTTGTCCGACTTCGCCCTGCCCTCGAGGTCAAGGAGCTGGTTCTCCTTCTTGCGAACCCTCTCCTCGATGCGCTCGATCTTGGTCTCGTAGCTGGCCTTCAGCTTCGCGAGATCCGCGTCCACCTCGTCCTGCACCGCCTCGCGGCACCGGGCCTCGAACGCCTCGCGGGACTCGCCCGACGCGCCGTGGAGCTTCAATGGGGCGCACGTCCACTGGCCCCGGCTCTGGTCGCGATACAGGCGGTTCACCACGTCGCGCTTGGCCTGGGTGAGCTCCTTGCCCTCGTCCAGCCACTCGGGTAGGGCTCCGTACCGCCCTTCGGGGGGCTCCATCAGAAGGTCTTCCTCGTCGAGCGCCACATCCAGGGGCTCGTCGGGCAGCGTGCGGCCGTCCAGCGGGTACCACACCATGTGGTGGTCTTCGTCGATGGCGAATCCGGAGCGGTCCTCGTCGAAGCGGAGACGGACGCGCGCGTAGAGGGCCGGCTGGTATTCCACCGCCCCGTCCCGGCGGGCGCCACCGGCCAGTCCATCAAACGCGCCATCGAGCCGCGCCGAGAACGCGGTGCGCGGATCGAGAAAGAACGCCTCCGTTCCACGTGGAGCGGGCTGGGGCGCGCCGTCGAGTCCGTCGTCCGGCTCGGGCTGCTCGTCCGGCGCGGCGCTCGGGGTCACCGCTGCGCTGGCGGAGCTCCCCTTCATCACCGGGCCCGGCTCCAGGCCCGGCAGACGCTCGATCTCGTGCCGGGTGATCGGACCGCGCAGGTAGCTCATCACCCATCGGGTGTTGAACAGCGTCGGCTCGTCGGCCTTCACGTCACGCAACAGGAACTGGCGTGGCTTCATCTTCCCGATAAGGCTGACCACGTCGTCGCTGGCCGCGCCCGCGGTGCGCATGCCCTCGCTGACGCGCTTGATGTCCTGCTGAGTGCTCAGGCGCCCGAGGAACCAGGTGCCGGCGTTGGTGAGGCCCTTGTAGTCGAGGTCCACCGGGTTCTGGGTGCTGAGCAGCACGCCCACGCCCACCGCACGCGCCTGCTTCATCAGGGTCAGCAGCGGCTTCTTGGTGGGCGGGTTCGCTGGGTGGGGCGGCATGAAGCCAAACGCCTCATCGAGGAACACGAGGGCCCGCAGGGAGCTGGTTCCGGACTGGGCCCTGGACCACGCCACGATGCGCTCGAGCAGCAGGGAGCTGAAGAACATGCGCTCGCTGTCGGTGAGGTGCGCCATGTAGAAGATGGAGACCGGGACCTTGCCGCTGGAGGTGTCGGTCATGGCGACGGGATCGATGCGCGCGCCCCGGGTCCAGGCCTGGAAGCTCGGCGCGGCGATGACGCCGTTGAACTTCATCGCGAGGTCCATGCGGTCGTCGGGAGTCCAGAAGCGGTCGAGCGGGAAGACGCCGACCTTCTTGAACGGGGGGTCCACGATGCGCAGGATGAGCTTCTCGGGGTCCAGGTCCTCGCCCCCCATCCACGCCGCCTCGATGATCTGCGAGATGACCAGATGCTCCGGCGAGCGCACGGGGTCTGCGTTGAGCCCGATGAGGGAGAGAAGGCCCGACACGGTGCCGGTGATCAGCTCCCGTCGCGCGTCTCCGTCGTTCAGGGTCTCTGCAGCGGGCTTGCCCAGGGCGCCCATGACGTTCACGGGGATGCCGGACTCGGAGCCAGGGGTGTACAGCGACAGCGCCATCTTGCTGTTGAGCTCAGCCATGCGCTCGGGGCCGAGGCCATAGCCCTCCAGGCCGTCCCTCCACATGTCTGCGGTGGTCTGACCCAGCTCCGCGGGCGTCATTCCCTTGCGGCGGGCCTCTGCGTCGTCCACCCATGGGGTGAAGTCGCTGCCGCGCAGTTGGGGGAAGAGCAGCGCAAGGTTGGCGAGATCGCCCTTGGGGTCGATGCAGATGACCGGGACGCCCGAGAGCACGAGCTCCTCGATCAGCCCCACAGAGAGGCCGGTCTTCCCCGAGCCGGTCATTCCGATGCAGACGCCGTGCCGCACAAAGCGGTCAGCCTTGTAGACGAAGTCCTCGTCAGTGACGGACTGATCGGAGGTCGAGACCTTGCGGCCGAGATAGAGCTTTCCGGACATAAAAAGAGAGGCCCTCCCGTGGTGGGGGGCCATCCTAAAGCACCCGAGTGCCAGCTTCATGAACGGCTGAAACGACGGCCGGACCCGATGGATTGGTGCCGGGTCCGACCGTCTGCGCTTCAGCGCTCGGAGAGAATCTCCGAGTGATAGGAGGGGAGACCCCACCCCACCATTGGGGTAGGGCCTCCCAGGCCACCGAGTGGGGCGACACGGTGGCTTTTCTTGAAGGTGTGGGTCAGCCGACCATTGCGGCGAGAGCCTTGAGCTGAGGGACGGCGCTGAGGACCTTGGACAGCATCTCCGCGCCGGCCTCACTCTTGATGTGGTTCAGGAACAGCGTGACGAACTGGCCCGCCTGCTCCTTGCCGAGGCCGCTGCTGGCGAGCTGCATCGCGGCTGCGAGGGCGCCGCCACTGTCGCCGCCGAGCATTCCGCCCAGTGCGCCGCCGAGTCCGCCGCCAGTCGCGCCGGCTGCCGCTCCGCCGCCGCCGAGCATGCCGCCCAGCGCGCCACCGAGGGCACCACCGCCTCCGCCGCCGAGCATGCCGCCGAGAGCGCCGCCGAGTCCGCCGCCAGCCTCGCCCTTGTCAGCGGCATCGCCGCCACCGAGAAGCGCGCCGATGTTCCCCGGGAGGGCACCGGCGAGGGCACCGAAGTCGCCGCCGTCCATGTTGCTCTTGAGCATCCCGAGGACGCCCTTCGTCGCGCTGGAGCTCGTCTCTTCCGAGACTCCGAGTTGTCCAGCCGCCATCTTGATGAAGTCCTGCATGTCTCTCCCTTGTGATGCGGTCCATCGCATCGACACCAGAACCTCTTCGCAACCACCGTGCCAACTTTGCCCAAGCCCTGGTTCTAGGGGGCTTCTGGTCCCAACATTGGGACCGGAGCTCCAAAGCGGGACCCTGGCGACCCACATATCCCGAGTTGGGGTGAGAACCCGGGTCACTCGTGATCCTCCCCACTTGGGGGAGCACGCCAGTGGGCCGTCGTCAGGCCAGTGCCCTCTTCAATTCGGCCATTTCGGCATGCCGCTTGCTGAGGTCAGATGCACCGGGCAGCATCGTCCGGTTCGGGGTTCACGCCCCACAGGAGGTCTCATGTCAGCACGCCACTATCTGCTCGCTCTCGTCGCAACCGCCGCCTTGGGAGCCGTCCCCGCGGGAGCGCAGGCGAAGGCCCCATCGAAGAGCGACATCGACGCCGCGGTGATGATCCTCCCGGACGACGCGAAGGGCGGCATCACCGAGGCCAGCGACAAGTTGCAGGGCGCGGAGGGCGCGCTCACGGACGCCAAGACGGCGCTCGCCGCCGCGAAGCTGATGCAGGAGGCCGAGCGCCTGCGCCTGTCCGAGGCAGAGAGTGAGCTCAAGGCCATCTCGGCCGAGCAGGAGGCGGCCGAGCTGCAGGGTGAGACCGCCCAGCAAGAGGCATTGGCGGTGGAGTACGCCCGGACGCTGACCATGATCGAGTGGCGCAAGTCGCGCTTGGACGCCAACAAGCTGCTCATCCAGTACCGCAACGCCGACATGAACACGGCGAAGCAGCTCGTCGCGCAGCGCGAGGCGGAGCTCGAGCGCGAGAAGCTCGAGGCCATGGCCAACAACGGCGGCGACCCCGACGTCGGCACCGCCGCCGGCAAGGCGTTCCAGGCCGCCGCACGCAAGCGCAAGGCGACGCTGCGGTCGGTCAAGACCGCAAAGAAGGTCGAGAAGAAGTGGGAGCGGGCGGACCGCGTCGCCGAGAAGCAGAAGCCGAAGGACGGCAGCAACGCGCTGAGGACCGCCTACGACAGCTCGCTCAAGGAGAAGGACGCCCAGGTCGCAGAGGCGCGCGAGCAGGTAGAGGCGGAGCGCACCAAGACTGCTGAGCTTCAGCAGCGGCTCGACGACTTGGAGGAGGGCCAGGCGCAGCGAGTCGAGGAGCTCCAGCAGACCACATCGAAGGTGTCGGCTGAGAGTGACAGCCGGGTGACCGAGCTGACCGCGCAGATCGAGAAGGAGCGCACGGCCCATGAGGCCGAGCTAGCCCAGGTCCGCGAAGAGATGGCGAAGGATGCGGGTACGGGGGCTGCGAAGGAGATCGCGGCTCTGCAGTCCGATCTGTCGTCGTCCAAGGAGAAGCAGAAGGAGCTGGACGAGAAGCTCACCGCCGTGACCGCCGAGCGTGACGCCACGGCCGGCAAGATCGCCGAGCTGGAGAGCAGGTTGGCGGGCGCGGAGACCAGCGGCGACGATGAGCTTGTTGCGCTGCGGGAGCAGGTCGCGAGCGCGGTGCGCGAGCAGGAGGCGGCCGTGGCGGCGGCCGAGGAAGAGGCCGACAACGCCAAGCTCGAGAGCGAGCGCCTGCAGGGCCGGGTCACCGAGCTCTTGACGGAGCTGACGGAGGCGCAGGCTGCGGCGGCGCAGGCCGGCGGCGACGACAAGGAAGACATGATGGCGCTCATCGCGTCGCTCAAGCGGCAGCTCTCGCAGCAGAAGGCGACGAGCGACGAGCAGCTCGCGCTGCTGCAGCGGCAGCTGAGCAGCGAGGAGCGCAAGAACGACGCGCGGGTGGTCGAGTTGGCCGCCGCGTTGGAGTTGGAGCGTGGGCAGGGCGACGGGCTCGCTCAGGCCGTCGCGGATGCCGAGCGCGACCGTGACGCAGTCATGGGAGAGCTGGAGCGCACGAAGTCCCAGCGAGACGAGGAGTCCGCCCAGGTGACGCGCCTCGAGAGCAAGCTCGCCGATCAGAAGGCTGACTTCGAGCGGCGCGTCGACGAGCTCAAGGGGGCGGTCGAGGGCGCGGATCAGGCCAACGCCGAGCTCAAGGCCGTCCAGGCCGAGCTCGAGGCGACGAAGTCGGAGCTGGCGACGGCGAAGACCGAGGCCAAGGCGTCGCGGGATGCCGCGGCCGCATCCAACGGGAAGCTGGCTGAGGCGAAGAGCCAGGTCACCACGCTGACCGCCGCCATCGAGAAGGAGCAGGCCAGCAAGGCGGAGGTCGAGGCGGCAGCGCAGGCAAGCGTCGAGGAGGCCAGCGCTACGGTCGCGGAGACCAACGAGGAGAAGGCATTGCTCGCCGAAGAGGTGACGACGCTGAAGGCCCAGGTCAAGGCGTCTGAGGAGCGACGCGCGAAGGAGATCGCCGAGGCGGTCGCCGCCGCTCGCGCCGAGGAGGCGGACGATGAGGCCTTGCGGGCCGAGATCGAGCTGAGCCTCGCTGGCGCCGAGGCGCGCAGCGCCGAGCTGGAGGCCGAGCTGGTGTCGATTCAGCTTCGCTACCAGGCGATGGAGCGTGAGCTGACCGGCGTGCAGAGCGCGCTGGACGACAAGGAGATCGCCCAGGCCGAGCTGAACACCAAGCTGGGCGAGATGACGAAGCGCATGCGGGACCTGGACCAGGAGAGCAAGGGCCGCATCGCCTGGCTCACCGCGGAGCTGAGCTTCGCGCGCAACTCCATCGGCGGACAGCGCGACCGCATCGCGCAGCTCGAGGAGAGCCAGCGCGAGCGTGACCGCTCCATCGCGCGCCTGATGGCCGAGAACAAGTCGCTCTGGGCCCGCATCGACGGGAACTAGAGACGCGAGTCTGAGGCGCCTCTTCGGGGGCGCCTCAGCCCGCCATCCGACGCATCACTCGGCTTCGGCGCCCTCGCTGGCGCCCATGATGCGCTCCGCCTCGGCGAGCAGCCACTGCACTCGCGCGTCGCCCGGCTCCACGCCGGCGGCGAGCCGCAGCAGCTCCAAGCCGTCGGCCTTCGCGTCGGGCGGGCTGCTGGAGTCGATGATCTCGACCCATCCTTGCCCTGCCATGGAGACCGGAGCGGTGCGCGCGTCCTTGCGCCCTCGCTGGAACCAGCGGCGCGCCTCCTCGAAGTCGAGCTCGTCGATGGCCATCCATCCCATGCGCACGGCTTGCTGCCCCGAAGCGCCCTTCACCAGGGTCGCTCGCGCCGCCCCGCTGGCGAGGCGCTCCGCCGCGTTCTGCACCCGCTCGAGCAGCTTGCGTCCGATCGCTTGGGCCTCCTCGGGGATGTCCTGACGTTCGGCGAGCCCCCGGTATCGGTTCATCATCCGCGCGGCCGCCGCGTTGATCTGAGGCTTCGGTAGCTTCGAGCGCAAGCCGAGCACCGCCCAGTCGTCGGCGTCTTCGAACAGCGCCCACTCGCGCTCGAGGCGGCGGGTGATGGCCTGAGCAGGGTCGGGCAATACCCTCTCTACCGCTGGGATCGATGTCGGCGAGGTGACCGAGTCTTCTCCTGGGCTGCGGGGGACCTTCTCGATCCGCAGGAACTCCAGCGCCACCAGGGCCGCCAGGTCGTCTGCGATCACTCCCGCGCCGACCCCCTCGGCCCGCAGAGCGTCCTCCAGAGTCAAACCAGAGCGGAGCACCTGGGTCAGCAGCGCGTTGGTGACGCTGGGGAGCGGCAGTCGGTGCCGAGCGCGCATGAAGTGCTCGCCCTCGGAGATCAGCACGCGCGTGCGCCGCCGGATGGCCCGGGGGTTGGAGACCAGACGGGCCGCCTCCACGAGGAGGCCACCGAGCGGCACGTTGAGCCCTTCGTGCTCGACCTCGCCGGGCTCAAAGGTCAGCCCGGGCATGCAGAGCGCGGCAGTCAGCCGGTCGGGGGCATCGTGGGTGGTCGCGTCTCCGGCGACCAGGATGACCGGGGAGCACGCAGGCGACCGCACCGTGCCCGTGCGACGCGCGGCCCAGACCGCAGCGAGGGTGCGCAGCGAGGTCAGGTGCACCTGGGCACTGACCGGGAGGAGGCGGGTCGGATCGATCATCCCAGGACCTCCGAGACGGCGACGCGCACTGCGTGCTCCAGCGCGCTCCGTGACTGCGAGACGACCGGGCTGTGGCTCAGTCGGGCGACGGTGAAGCCAGCGTGGGCTCCGAGTCCGGCGGCGGTGGGGCTCCCGCAGCCGGAGCAGTCGATGCACGCCGCGGGCAAGTCCGCGTTGGGCGCGTCGGCCTTCGCGACGGCTGAGGGAGGGCCGCCGTAGCGCTTCAGGCCCATGGACCGCAGGTGCACCGCCTCCCGGGGCTCCATCTCCTGCATGGCGCCCAGGTCTCGGGCCCACTTCATGATGTTCGCGGTGTGCTCCATCGTCTCGAGCTTGCAGAACGCGTCCAGTAGGGACGTGCCGCCGCACACCGCGCCGTGCCGATCCATCATCACCGCGTCGTAGTCCACCATGGCCTTGCCGACGAGCTCGGCCAGGTCGGTGGTGCCGGTGGTCTCGTAGGGGAGGGTCGGCACGGTCCCCAGCGTCAAGATCACCTCGGGCAGCACGCAGCGCGCCATGGAGACGCCCGCCACGGTAAACGCGACGCACATGGGCGGGTGCGCGTGCACCACCGCATGTAGGTCAGGCCTGACCCGGTACGCGGCGAGGTGCATGGCCATCTCGGACGTTGGCGACCCGGAGCCGCGGACCTTGTTGCCCTGCATGTCCACCACGACGAGGTGTTCGTCGTCCACAAACCCCTTGTGGCATCCCGCCTGGGTGCAGAGCACGAGCTCGTCGGAGAGGCGCACGCTGAGGTTGCCGTCCATGGCGACCAGCAAGCGGCGCTCGTAGCAGAGGCGACTGAACCGAATCAGGTCTCGGCGGAGGCTGGCTTCGGACGGAGGAGCGGCGCGCATGGGCGTTCTAGTGTAGCGGTCGGAAGGCCGGGACTCAGTAGGGGGACCAAAGCGGCCCGGTCCTTGCTAGACACTGGATCGTGGAAACCGATCCCCGCCTGCCGCGCCTCCGCCCGGCCCCCCGAGCCCCCCGGCCACGCCCGGGCCTGGTCCGCATCGCGCGGGACCTCTCTGTGCAGACCGAGGCTGCACCCCCCGGCAAACCGTGGGCCTGGTTTGCGGTCGCCTGTGGGCTCGCTCTGGCCATCACTGCTGGCTGGGACGGGGTGATGCGCGAAGTGCCCACCGCGGCGCGGCCCGCTGTGGCGTTGTCGCGCTGGGTGGGGCAAGCCGACGTCGCCGATCCGGTGCTGCTGCGCGCGGCGGTGGCCTCGCCCCTGGCAGGGACCCTGGGCGTGGTGATCGAGGGGGCTGAGGTGCGGGGCGACCAGTGCCCCGCTGGCTGGCGGGCGGCGGGGGAGTTCAAGATCACCCGTTACGTGCTGGCCCGCGAGGTGGACTTCTCCGACGAGGAGATGGTGCAGGACCCTTGCGGGCTGACCGGCCAATACCGCGCCGCGTTCCTCGCCGGCACAGGGGTGCCGATGCAGGGTTCGGGGCTTACGGTGGACGGAACCGTCGTGCGAACCACGGGGGGCGGATGCTTTGCCGAGTCGGAGTGTGCGCTGACCGCGACGGGCACATGCGCGACGGCGGGACGGACCATCGCGGTGGACCCCACCGTGCTCGGTCTCGGCTCGGCGGTGTGGATCGATGGTCTCGGAGTGCGGCAGGCCGAGGACGTGGGCGGGCTCGTGGAGGGACGCCACATCGACGTGTACGAAGGTGCGGGGGTGAGCGTGCAGGCCGCCCGGGACATCGGGGTGAGCGAGCGGCTGGTCTGCGTGGCGGGGAAGTAGAGGTTCGCGATCTCCGCGGGAACCGATCGGACCGACCTGGTGTCGGACGAGAGGCCCCATGCAGGAGAACCCGATGCCCATTGCCCGTGCTTCTCGCGGAGCCCACCCCCGTGGCTCCTCGACCGTCCCAGTGACCGTGTTGCTCGTTGTCTCCATCGCCTCCGTCGCGCTCGGCGCTGCCGGGGACAGGCTGATCGAGCGGGCTCGCGACGTGTTCGCTGCTCCGCCCGCGATCGCTGCGATCGAGGGAGAGGAGCCCGCGCCCCTGGTGGCTCGCAGCTTCCCCAGGGAGGCCTCGGCGCTGCGCGCAGCCCTGGAGGTCTCACATCCTCCGACCGTGCTCGCGGAGCTGGTGGGGCGCCTTGGGTTGATGGGGGACTCGACCGATGTGGCGCGCCTGGAGCCGCTGCTCGCCCACCGCTCTCCCCTGGTGCGCCACGGGGTGCTGTCGGCGTTCGCGCGGCTGGGAGGCGATGAGGCCGTAGAGCGTGTCGCGGCCTATGCGCAGGGTCCCATGGGCGACCCGGACACCTACCCGGCGATCCAGGCACTGGCGCACAGCGAGAGCCCCGAGGCCGAGGCGCTGCTGATCGGGTTGGTGCGCGGCGACGAGCAGTGGCGTCGAGACGCCGGGCTGGCGGCGCTGTCCATGCGCGGCGGGCCGAACGCTCGGCGGATCTTGCACCGGGAGCTGCTGAACGGTCCGGCGATGCAGGCGTGGATGGCGGCCCACAACGTGGCGCGCCTGGGCGAGCCGGTGGACGCGAGGCTCCTGATGAAGGTCGCCAGCGGCACTGGGCAGAAGGCTGACGCGGCGCTCGGCGCCCTGGGCGCGTTGCCGGGCGGCAACGTGGACGCCTTCCTCATCGAGATGGCGGACATGGCCACCGGTGATCGCCGCGGCACGCTGCTGTCGGCGCTGGGTCAGGTGCAGGACCCCGCAGCCCTGACGGTGTTGAGCGCCGCGCTGGACGGCCCCGCGCGGTGGCGGGCCCACGCGTGGCAGGCCCTGGGAGTCATCCGCGCGCCGGGCGCGTTCGAGGTGATGCTGGAGCGGCTCCCGGAGACGCGACCCGCCGACGCGCAGAGCGTCAGCGGCGCATTGGGGGCTCGCCCGGAGCAGGAGGCGCGCGAGGTGCTGCGCACCCTGGCGTCGGGCGATGACGCCCTCGCAGAGGCGTGTCTCGGCACGCTCGCGTCCCTGGAAGACCTCGCCACGACCGAGCTGCTCTTGGCGCGGTACGACGACGATGGCCAGCTCCCCCCGGGCCAGTCGCTGCTGTTCCTGGCGACCCGGGGCGGCGAGGAGGGCTGGCAACTGCTGGAGGAGGTGCTCGCCGAGGGTGGGCAGGGCGACCGCAACTCGGTGGTGTGGGCGCTGCAGATGCGCGGAGACGAGGACGCCCGAGATCGACTGATGGAGCTCGCGCGCAGCGGGGACTCGATGGTGGCGCCTCAGGCCCTGGGGGCCTTGGAGAACATGGGTGACGAGGCGCGTGATGCGCTGCGAGAGCTGCTCGTGGAGCGCGTGGACTCCGGCGACATCAACGACTGGGGTCAGTCGATGCAGACCTTGGCGCGGCTCGGCGGCGACCAGGCCCGCGAGATCATCCTCGGTCGAGTGAACGAGGGCACCGCGCAGGAGCGCTCGAACGCGGTCTCCGCTCTGTCGCAGATGGACGATCCCGAAGCGCGGGATGCACTCAAAGACCTGTTTCGGACCTCCGAGGACCCGAGCCTGAAGTCCCAGGCGCTGAACTCCCTGCTGTGGAGCGCGGAGGGCGTCGATGCAGAGCTCTTGGACGAGGCGCTCGCCTCCGAAGACCCCGCGGTGGTGGCGCAGGTGGTGGGCGCGCTGCCCCACAGTGGTGGCAACGACGTCAATGAGCGGCTGCTGTCGTTCGCGGACGCCGATGACCCCACCGTGCGCTCGGCGGCGTTGGGGGCGCTCGCCCAGAGCGGCGGAGCGGAGGCGGAGGCGGCGCTGCTGATCGCGTTGGATGACCCCGAGGTCGCTGCCCAGGCGGTGTGGAACCTGCAGTCCATGGGCACCCCGGGAGCCCGAGAGGCGCTGCGTGCCGCTGCTCAGTCCGACGACTCTGCCCTGCGCGGCCAGGCCATCGGGGCGCTGGGCACGGACATGTCCGACGAGGCAGACGAGCTCCTGCGGGGTGCGCTGAACTCGGACGACGATGCGGTCGTGACCTCCGCGATCTCCGCGCTTCAGGGGCGCGGCACCACCTCGTCGGCCCAGGCGATCGCCGAGGCGCTCGAGTCGATGGACGACCCAACCTCGAGCGCCGGCGTCCAGGCGGCCTGGGCCTTGTCGGCCATCGGAGGCTCCGTGGCCGAGACGTACGCGGAGCTCATCGCCGAGGCGCAGGGCAGCGGTGATGTCGGGGCCGAGGTGCTCCACTTCGGCGGCGAGCTCCAACACCTGCTGCTGGACTGAACCGCGCGGTTTGGCGGGCTGAGCACTATTGTCCGCGCCATGTCCAGCGTCGTCCTCGCCATCCCGCACGCCTCCACGGCGCTCTCGCCCGAGGTGCGGGACGACTTTCTGCCGCACGTGGATCCCCAGTTCCTGCGCTCTCAGAGCGACGTGGACACCGACGTCATCTACGCCCTGCCGGGTGTGCGCTCGGTGCGCTACGAGTGGTCGCGCTTCATGCTCGACCCCAATCGCGGCGAACAGCAGGAGAACGAGGGCGGCGTGATGCCGACCACCGACTTCGCTGAGCAGCCTCTGTACAAGCCGGGCCGCGCGCCTGACGGCGAAGAGCAGCGCCGACGCGTCGCGCGGTTCCATCGGCCGTATCACGCCCGGGTCGCCGCCGAGGTCGCCGATCCCCGCACCCGCTTCTTCATCGATGGGCACTCGATGTCCGCGACGGCACCCGTGCGCTCGCCGGACTACGGGCAGCCCCGGCCGGACGCCGTGCTGTCGAACCGCGGCGACTTCTTTGGCATGGAGATGTCGGGAAACATCACCGGCATCGACTTCACGAGGGGCGGGGGCCCGCTGACCTGCCCGACGGATCTGACGATCGAGTTGGCCCGTCGGCTCAGTCACTGGTTGACCAACCTGCCGGTGTCCCACCCGGGCCGGGGCCGGCGTCCTACCGGCGAGGTGCGCATCAACGACCCGTTCCCCGGTGGGCACGGGGTGCGGACCCACGCTCACCCGCGACAGGGGATCCCAGGGCTCCAGTTGGAGCTCAATCAGGGGCTCTGGTGCGAAGAGGACACGTTCGAGAGGATCCCCGGCAGGATTGAGTGGATCCGCAAGGTGCTGACCCACTGGCTGACTGAGCTCATGGATCTGCGCGAGACCTGGGAGATGAACCTCGTGGACACGATCATTCAAGCCAAAGAGGTGCGGCGAGTCCCCGTGAGCCGCTGAGCCCTGAGCTCAGCCGAGCTGGGCGACCACCGCTTCGTACCCGCGCAGCGCCTCGTCCCAACCGGGGTGCCGGCCGTCGGCCACCCGCCGCTCCCCGCCGACCCAGACGTCGCGCACCAAATGCGCGCCCCCAGCCAGGGCCAGGGCGCCGAGCAGCGCGCTGCTGCCGTGCTCTCCGGGGCTGACCCCGGCGAGCTGGGGGGCGTGCAGATCGACGGTCACCAGATCCGCCCGGAGCCCCGCTGCGATGGCCCCCGCGTCGAGGCGGCACGCGGCGGCGCCCCCGAGAGTGGCCGCGTCAAACAGGGTGCGGGCGACGCCCTGGTCCCGCCCCTCCCCGTGCACCAGCACGTTGCGCCGACCGGTGCGCAGACGCTCGCCGTTCTCCAGCGCCGCCATCTCCGCGAAGGGGTCGATCACGGCGTGGGAGTCGCTGCCCAGGCACAGCCTGGCGCCCGCGTCGCGCAGCTCGCGCAGCGGGGGGAGCCCGTCGCCCAGGTTGCGCTCGGTGGTGGGGCAGATGCAGGCGATGGACCGGGCCGCGCCGAGCAGGCCGATCTCGCTTTCGTCCAGATGGGTCGCGTGCACCCCCACGAAGTGCGGCGACAGCAGCCCGAGCTCCGCGAGCAACTGCACCGGGCGCATCCCGTGCTCGGCGAGGCACTGGGCGACCTCTGCGGGCTGCTCGGACACGTGTGCGTGCAGCAGCCCGTCATCGAGGGCGGCCAGAGACTCGAGGTAAGGGCGGTCCAGAGCGCGCACGGAGTGGGCGGCGATGCCGACGCGGTCGGTGATTGCGCGGGTGTCGAGCAGAGCGCGGGCGTATGCGTCAGGCGTGTCGATGAAGCGGCGCTGCTCGGGGCTCGCGGGGGTGGCGGGTCCGCCCCGCTGGTAGGCGACGCGAAGCAGGGTGATGCCTAGCCCGGCGTCGTTGGCGGCGGAGAGCACCCGACGCGACAGCTCCAGGGGATCGGCGTACGGCGTGCCGTCGGGCTGATGGTGCAGGTAGTGGAACTCAGCGACGTGGGTGAACCCTGCGCGGAGCATCTCGAGATAGGCGAAGCGGGAGACGGCCTGGATCTGCTCCGGTGACAGCGAGGTCGCCGCCGCATACATCGCCGCGCGCCAGGACCAGAAGTCGTCGTCGCCGGCATCGGTCGGCGCGAACTCCGTGCGTCCCCGCAACACTCTCTGGAACGCGTGGCTGTGCGCGTTGATGAAGCCAGGCAGCAGCGCCTTGCCGGGCAGGCGGGTGACCGCAGAGCCGGGGTCCAACTCGGACGCCGGGCCCACCGCGACGATACGGCCCCCCTGCACGTGCACCGCCACGTCGGGCCGCAGCACTCCATCGATGAGGGCGTAGTCGGCGTGCAAGACGGTGGGTGTGGTCACGGCGAGCAGGCTACTGGTTCACCACGCTCCCCTCCAATCCTCGCTGCCTCACCCGCGCTCGCGTGCTAAATCTCCGGCCCCATCCGGAGACTCGATGAACGCCAAGTCGAAGAAGTCGCAGGCCCCTGAACTCACCGCGGACGAGCTGCGCCACGCCTATCGGGTGGGCGTGCGGAACCGCTCGATGGACGAGCGCATCGTGCGCCTGCTGTCCCAGGGCCGCGTGAAGTTCGCCATCTACGGGCCCGGCCAGGAGATCCACGCCACCGCCACCGCGCTGGCCTGGCACAAGGCCACGGGCGGCGGGAACAACTTCGGGTTCTGCGGGCACTACCGCAGCGGCACGCTGGTCTCGATGTGGTCTGAGCTGACCGGTCGGGTGGACTTCGTCAAGGACGTGCTCCGCCAGCAGCTCAGCAAAGCGACGGACCCGTTCTCTGGCGGCCGCCAGATGGTCAACCACCTCGTGGACATCCCGCGCGGGATCCTCCCCATCCAGTCTCCGCTCGGCATGAACCTGGGCAAGGCTGCGGGCTGGGCCCAGGCCCAAAAGCTCATGGGCGTCACCGACGGCTTCTGCGCTGCGTCGATCGGCGACGGCTCGACCGCCGAGGGGGACCTGCACGACACGATGAACGCCATCTCGGTGTGGTCGCTGCCGATGCTCGTCATGGTCACCGACAACGAGGTCGCCATCTCGACGAAGCCCCACGAGGGCCGCGGGATCAAGGATCTGGAGAAGTACGCCAACGCCTTTGACCTGAAGTTCTTCGAGGCCGACGGCACGGACTTCGACTCGGTCTACGAGACCGCGTACCGGGCGGCGCGCTACTGCATCGAGAACCAGTGCGGCGCCCTGTGGCACGTGCACCACCTCCCCCGCCTCAACGGCCACAGCTCCGCGGGCAACTATCGCTTCGATCTCGACCAGCACGACCCGCTGAGCACGTTTGGCGCCCAGCTCGTCGAGCGCGGCGTGCTTAAGCAAGAGGACATCGTCACGCGGGTCCCCGGCGAGGGCGCGGACTACTTCGCGCACCACGATCTGGGCCGGATCATGGGGGAGGAGGACGCGATCGTCGGCGGCTGGATGCACGACGTCGAGGCGGAGCCCGATCCCGACCCCAATGGCATCCACGAGTGGACGCGACCGCCGTTCCCCGACGTGACCGAGCCTGCCGACCTCGCTGCCCGGGCGACCACCAACGTCACCTACGCGGGCGCGCTGCGCTCAGCCCACAAGCACATCCTCGAGTCGCGGCCGTCCGGCGTGTGGGGCCAGGATGTGGGCCACCTCGGCGGTGTGATGCAGGCCACCGCAGGGCTCAAGCAGCTGTTCCCCGACCGGGTCATCGACGCGCCGATCAACGAGCCGCTCATCGTGGGCACGGCGGTGGGCGCGGGCATGCACCCCGACTTTGTGGCGCTGCCCGAGATCCAGTTCGGCGACTACTCGCTCAACGCCTACCACTGGCTGGTGCACATGGGGAACCTGTACTGGTCGTCCCTGGGCCAGGTGAAGCCGAGCGTCATCCTGCGCATGCCGAGCGACCCGTTTGGCGGCGGAGCGATGTACCACTCGATGTCGCTGGACGGCTTCTTCTCGTCCATTCCCGGCCTCGTGATCTGCATGCCGAGCACGTCGTATGACGTGTACGGGCTGATGATGTCGGCGGCGGACTACGGCGGGCCCGTGATCATGCTGGAGCCGAAGTACTGCTACCGCCGCACCAACGGCCCGGCGTTCCCGCAGGAGCCCACGGGCAAAGCGGAGATCAAGGCGCTCAAGGACCACATCCGCCGAGGCGGCATCCCCGAGATCGGGCAGGGCGTGCGCGTTCCGCTCGGCAAGGGGATCGTGCGGCGCCAAGGCACCGACCTGACCCTCGTCGGCTGGGGCCGCGGGGCGCTGTTCGGAGAAGAGGTCAGCGCAAAGCTCGCCGCAGAGGGCATCGGGGTCGAGGTCATCGACCTGCGCACCATCGTGCCTCCCGACATGGACCTGGTGCTCGAGTCGGTGCAGAAGACCGGCCGCATGCTGGTGGTCGCGGATGACCGCACGTTCGGCGGCTTCCATCGCGAGATCCAGGCCCAGGTCGTCGAGGCGTTCCCCGGGATGCCGACCCGCGCCGTGGGGATGAAGAACGTGCCCGCTGTGTCGCAGAACGAGATGATCGAGGAGCACACGGTCCTGACGCCGGAGCGCATCGAGGACGCAGCCCGCGCCTTGCTCGCTGGCGCGGTGACCACCGGCGGCGCCAGCGGCTGGAACTGGATGCCGAGCCGCTACATCACCGGGTAGCCGACACGCAGGTCCCTGGCAGGCCGCTGCCAGCGTGACTAGTCTGGGCCCGTGGTTCTCCGGCTCCCCGCGCTGATCTCCTTGCTCCTTGGATGTGCCATGCCGTGGGCCGCGAGCGCCCAGGGCCTGGGACCTAGCTCGGTGGACGTCACGGGCGCGTCGGCCGCCGTGCCTGAGCTCGCCGGCATCCCCATCGAGTTCGACTGCCGCGCCGAGCTGTCCCCGAACCACCCGGCGTTGCGCCGCTACCCCGGTGAAGACGCCCAGGACCTCGCGCGGGCCGCGGGCGACCAGCAGCCCGGCGCGTTCGTCGGAGAGTCCCTGTGCGGGTATCTGTGGGCGATCCTGGAGGACGCGGGCGCCCATGCGGCCCCCCGGGACGTGCGCTTGCCGGCGCGAGGGGTGCTCCGGGCCGATCTCGATCGGGTGTGGATCGAGGGAAGCCGGGTCGTTGAGCAGCGCATCGGCAGCACCATCATGCCGGTCTCCATTCCGCACTGGGCCATCGCCACGGCGTGGAAGCTGTCGTTCTCGGTGCAGTACACCGGCGACCAGAGCGCGCGCTCCACCGACTCGGTGCTGCGTTTTGAGATGTCGGGCTCGGCGGAGCAAGACGACTACGCCTCGCTGAGGCTCGACTCGCTGCTGCGCGGGGCCACGCTGGATACGTTCTCGGGCCTGCCTCGGGTGCTCACCGACGACGGCCACCTGGGCGACCTGCTGTTCGCCGTGGTCGCCACCCCCACGGGAGCCCCGTCGCCGATGGGTCTCCAGGGCGTCGCCGCCGACGGGTTCTGGCAGCTGCTGTCGACCCGCCCCAACCAGCGCCACGACGCCATGGCGTTCTACCTCGCCTCCGACGCGGTGCCCCGGCCTCGCCGGACCGAGCTCGCGCGTTGGTTCCTGCTCAACGACCCCGACGTGGCGCTGCGACGAGACGCGCTGGGATGGCTGCTGCAAGGCGAAGACCCCGATCCAGACGCGGAGTTCTCGGGCGCGATGATGGAGATCCTGAGCTGGCTGGTCCTCAGGGAGCGGTCCTCGCGGGTGCGCGCCGAGGCGGTGCGGGTGCTGGGCACTCGACCCGGCGAGCAAGTGCGCAGCTTGCTCATCGCGGCGAGCACCGACAGCGATAAGCGGGTGTCGGACCGAGCGATGTCGGGACTGCGCCGGGAGCCACCGCCCACCGCCGCCGATCTGGCCACCACGCCCGCCAACCCCACGATGCCCGCGCTCGCAGCCTGGACCTCGGCCCTCGACGGGCGGGTGGCGCCCAAGGAGCCCGCGGCCAAGACGCTGGTGCCGCTGGCGCTCGCGCTCGGTGGCGGCGCGTCCGACTCGTGGCTGGCCCGGTGGGCGGTCAAGGGCGAGGTGTCGGCGGCGGACAACGCCTGGGCGCTGGACGCGTGGACCCAGATGGTGAACACCGGCTCGCTGCGGGTGCGGATCCACACGCTGGACCGGCTGTCGGCCCAGGGGACGCAGACCCCGGTGGCGGAGCTCATCGAGTCGCGCATCAAGGCCGAGACCGAGCCCATGGTGAGGGTGGCGGCGATCCGCGCGGTTCGGCGCTTTGACCGGGTGGGGCTCGACACGATTCTCATCGACGCGTCGCGGTCCATGGATCCCGACGTGCGCTACGCCGCCGTGCAAGCCCTCACCCAGGTCCCCGGCGATCGGGTGGATGATCGGCTGCAAGCCCTCGCGTCCGAGGATCCCACCGGCAAGGTGCGTCGCGGGGCTCGCAAGGTGCTGCGCACACGGGCGAAAGAAGCCTGGGACAACGGGTAGGCAGCCCTCGGCTTAGTTCAGCACGGTCTCGCCCGGCTCCGTCGGCATCGGGCCGGCTGGGTCCAGCGTCACCCGCACGCCCACCCCGCGGGACACCTCGTCCGGCATGCGAAATCGCAGCTGCCCGCCCTGCTCGCTGAACGCGGTGGGTAGACGGCCCAACAGCGAGGCGCTCTCGCCATCGATGAGCCACAGATGGTGCAGGGAGCCGTCCGGCGGCGCGCCGATGGGCTCGGACGCGATGGTCGCCACGTCTCCGTCGTCGTCGAGGAAGAGCCGGGCGTGCACGCCGTCGCCGGTGATGGTCAGGACCTTGCTGCGGGGGTTCACCGCAGACTGCAGCGTGGCCCGCAGCTCGCCGATCTGCCGCTCCAACGAGCGCGTGTCCACGCTCTGGCTCATCCCGGCGCGCCCTACCTCGCCCTTGAGCTGCTCGATCCGCTGCAGCTGCTGGTTCCCCCACCACGCCGTGCAGGCCAGGCTGATCGCGGCGCACACCGTCAGCACCTTCCACAGGCGGTTCCGGTCGGTCTCGGGGAAGAGCACCGGGACATCGTGGGCTTCCTGCGCGGTGCGCCCGATCTCACCCATCAGCGCCTCGCGACTCTGGGCGCTCGTCTCCACTGGCCGGGTACCGAGCGGGACGGCGTGAAACGCCTCCATCAGCTGCTCGATCTCCACCGCGCAGGCCGCGCAGCCGTCGCCCAGATGCAGCTGGATGCGCATCGCGTCGGCCTTGCTCGTGGCGTCGGCGGAGTAGGCGGGATAGAGGTCCCGCAGGTCTCGGCAGCGATCCATCTCCATCAGCGAGCCAGCAGCGCGGCGAAGCGCCGGATCAGAGGTCCAAAGTCCGAGCTCGCGGGGGTGCGCGCGCCGTCGTCCGCCGGATACGAGAACCAGGCCGCCTCGAGGACCTCGCGCTCGCCGCCCATCGACGCCAACACGCCGCCCACCTGCGAGTGATCGTCCCGGGCCGCCGCGCGTTCCTCCATGGTGGGGCCCGCGTCGTCTCGGTGGGCTCGTCGGCGCTCCGCCAGCCACTGCTCGCCCAGACTGCGCGCCATCGCCAGCGACCACAGCAGCGGCCGTCCCACGTGCTGGTCCCACAGCGGCGCTGCCTGCCAGATCTCCACGAACGTGCGCCGGGTCAGAAGCTCGGCCGCCTCCTCATCCCGCAGCATGCGCAGCAGCACGCCGTAAACCCAGGGGCTGACAGCGTCCCAGAGCTCGCCCATGGCGGCCTGGTCACCGGCGCCTACGCGCTCGATCAAGGCGATCATCTGTTCGTCGTCGGGGAGGTTCACGGCGGGAGACTACGGCTGCGGCTCAGAGTTCGCGAGCCAATGCCTGCACGATGTCCCAGCGTCGCTGGCTCCCGCTGCCGCCGAGGCTGATGACGTAGCGCACGAGCCCGTGTTCTTTGGTCTGCGCGTAGCCCACCACCGACTTGGTGATCTTGAGCGTGCCGGTCTTGTGCGACGAGTCGTGCTTGACCCGCAGCAGGTCCTTGTGGGGCGCGAAGAGGTTTAGCGCCGCGGCGAACGCCTGGGCGGTGGCCTTGTTGGCGTACGAGATGCCCGAGCCCTCGACCATCGAGATGCCGCTCAGCCCGGGATTGCTGGCGAAGAACGCCTGGGCGACCTTGACGCTCTTGGCCAGCGACGCCGGCGCGCCATCCGCACTCGCGCCCAGCGCGAGGAAGACCTGGTTGGCGATGTAGTTGTTCGAGTAGTACAGCATCGAGCCGCAGACCTCGCCCAGCGTGCGCGAGTTCTTGTGGGTGTGTAGAGGCTCGCTGTTTGGCGCCTCGCCGTCCTCGACCACGTCGCCGATGGTCACGCCCGCGCCTTGCAGCTTGAGCGAGATCAGCTCGCCCGCGTACCGCCGCGCGTCCTTCGGGTTCTTGCCGATGTTGATGCGGTTCTTGCCCTGCACGCCCTCGCGCTTGGCCACCTCGCGGGCGAGCCCGGTGAGCGGCGTCTGGTCTTCCGCCGAGGTCACCGTGCCGTCCTTCACCACCACGTTGATGGTGTTGAAGTTGACCGCGGTCGCTGACGTCAGCGCGTCGTAGGGCTCGGTGGTGGACGTGACTCCGGGGATGGTGATTCCCTCTTCGAACCAGGAGTCGTCGATGGCCACGCCCCGCAGGGTCTTGCCGGCGAGCTTCGGCGCGAGGTCCGCCACGAGCAGATCGAGCTCCTCGCTTACGAGGAAGGGGTCGCCCTTGCCGCGCACGAGCAGCATGTCGCCGAGAATCCAAAAGTCCGTCTCAAAGCGTGAGTCGAGCCCCAGCGTCTCGGCCGCCAACAACGTGGTGATCACCTTGAGCGTGGAGGCGGGCGTGAACTCGTTGTCCGCGTTGTGGGAGGCGAGCACGGCGCCGTCGGCGTCCACCACGAGCACGACGCCATCGCTGCCCGCGAGGGTGGCCACGGTGTCTTGGATGCCGGCGTACGCCACGGCGGGAACGGACAGCAGCAGGGAGAACAGCAGGGCAGCGCGGATCAAGGGGTGATTCTCCCGTCGTCGGTGATGGTCGGGGCGGTCTCGGGGAAGTCGGCGAGCGACAAGGTGCGGACCATCGCCGCCGCTTCGTGCTCGCTGTCCAGCCGCGGGCCGCCGGGCGAGATCTGACGACCCGAGTGGATGGTCGCACCTGCGAGGCGCCCGTCCGGGTGCAGATCCACCTCCAGGAGGGCGGTCAGGCCGTTGGCGCCGCTCAGGTTGAAGCCGCCGTAGGTGATGAAGTTGCCCAGGGAGTAGGCGATGAGCCGCTCCTTGTAGATCTCCATCCCGCGCAGCACGTGAGGCCCATGACCCACGAGCAGGTCCGCGCCCGCGTCCACCATCGCGTGTGTGAACGCGCGCAGGTCGCCGCGGTTCTCGCCCATGAAGGTCTCCCTGCCTTCGGGCACGTGCTGAGCCTTCTTGCCCTCGGCCCCGCCGTGGAACGACACCACCACCAGATCCACCTTGCTCGCCATGTCCGCGACCATCGCCCGCGCGACGGGGATGTCCCGCAGGTCGCCGCCCAGGGGTGATGTGGCGAACCCGACCACGCCGACCTTGACCCCGTTCACGTCGAGGATCGCTTGCCGATCGAGCGGCCCCGCGACCTGGATCCCTGCGCCGTCCAGGGCGTCAGTCGTGCTCTTGCGCCCGGCCGCCTGGTAGTCATTGGCGTGGTTGTTGGCGAACGACACGACGTCGATGCCGGCGCCGGTGAGGTTCTTCACGTAGCGCACGGGCATGCGGAACGCGTAGCAGCCCTTCTCGCTGTCCTCAGGGCACTTGTACGAGCGGCCCGAGTCGAGCAGCACGCCCTCGAGGTTGAGGAAGGCGATGTCGGCGGCCTTCATGGTGTCCGAGTACGCGGCGAACAGGTCTGCGCCGTCGTTGGCGGGGAGCCCGGCGGCGGACAGCGGAGAGCCCATCATCGTGTCGCCGCCCAGCGCGAAGCGCACCGCGGTGCCCTCCTGGCGCGGCACCGACTCGGGTGAGCCCGACGTCGCGTCGCCCTGCTCCAGCCGCGCGCGCAGCGCCTGCTTGGTGCGCGCCTCGTCGATGTAGCGCGGGACCTCCTCGTGTTCTGGCTCGAGCTCCAACACCCGCTCCCAGACGCGCACCACGTCGCTCCAGCGTCCCAGCACCCAGTACGACCAGCCCACCTCGTACAGGGACTTGCTGTGGTTCGGATCCAGCGCGAGCGCCGCTTCGTACGCCACGATCGCGGCGTCGGTCTGCTTGGCACGCTGCAGGTCGTAGCCCTGTTTCCAGGCTGCTTCGACCGCCGCTGAGTCGACCGCGGGGTCCACGTCCGTGGTGGAGTCGCCGTCTTCTGCGGCCTCCAGGTAGCTCGCACCCACGAGCAACCCGAAGCCGATAAAGCAGGTGGCGACAAGAAGATCGCGCGTTCTCGACCGCGACGGGGGAGTCGGGCGCGCGGCTCTGGCACTGTGGATGGCGTGACTCACTGAGGGACCCTACATCTGGGTGGGACCGAAGCCGCCCGTTGGGGCGGTCGTACGCGCGGTTATACTCGCGCGCACATGTTGGTGGGCAGCTCCCACGGTGCTTGCGGAAGGTGACCGATGAAGAACCCCAGTACTCCCCAGTCTCGTCCCTGGGCCCGATGGCTGGCCTCTTGCGCCCTCGTGCTGCTCGCGACGGTCTCCGTGTATCTGCCGGCGGGCGCGGACGAGATCATCGAGGACGGCACGTCCGAGGAAGATCTCTCGTCCGGGATCAAGCTGCGCATCGAGTCCTGCGGGTACGACAAGCCGCGGCAGATCCTCGTGCAGGACGACGATGACTCCGCCGGCGACGACGACGACTCCGCGGGTGACGACGACGACTCCGCGGGTGACGACGACGACTCC
>Ga0222662_1000028_pt1 | contig 133897 bp, 117 predicted proteins | sample AntAcemetagen600_FD_179821 | JGI IMG/M metagenome (GOLD analysis project Ga0222662, IMG submission 179821) | Saline water microbial communities from Ace Lake, Antarctica - #600 | ecosystem: Environmental > Aquatic > Non-marine Saline and Alkaline > Saline | place: Antarctica: Ace Lake... | reverse complement strand
GGATCGCTCTTCGCCAGCTCGATAAGCTGCTCTTTTGTCGGGCGTTTTCGCTTCACGAAGATCAGCTAATACCATAATATTCATAGTACAAGTGTTTTCTTCACTTTCTTGACCTGAATAGTTACCAAGAGGCGCAGATTAGGAAACCATTTCTACGTGTAGTGATTTCGACACACCACGAATTATCGGAAGGACAAAACGTTTATTATCAGCCACATCCCGCGGTTTCCCGAGCGACCGTGACGATACGCGCCAAAGAAACGCTTGCCCTTGCCCCCCTCTTCGCGCGAGAATCATCAAATGAAATTCTCCAGACTGACCGCTTTCCTCTTCGCCTCCCTCTTTCTCCTCAACGCTCCGCTTGCACAAGCGCAGGATGGCAACAACCTCCTGAAGGCGATCTTTGGCGGCACCGCCGGGGCAACGGGATCATCCGGCAAAACCAATCGTGCGAAGCGGGTCGAGATCGACCTGACGAAGCAACAACTCAAGGCCTACGAAGGAAATCGGATCGTCCTCAAAACCAACATCAGCTCAGGCCGCACCGGGAACACCCCGACCGGAAACTTCAAGGCTGGTCCCTACAAGTCGGCGGTGCACTACTCCAGCCTCTACCACAACGCGCCGATGCCCTGGAGCGTTCAGATCACGGGCCACATTTTCATTCACGGCTTCTCTGTCGTGCCTTCCTATCCCGCGTCGAAGGGCTGCGTTCGTGTCCCTATTGATGGCCGGAATCCGGCAAAGCGCCTCTTCAACTGGATCGATATTGGCACACCGATTCGGGTGTTTTATTGAGAGAAACGAAAAGAGTGAGAACGGAGCGATATTTAAGATGCCAAAGCCTCGCGAAAATCCTCATTCCAGGGTGATCTAAACTCCTGTCATTTAATTGGTTAGATTGGGGCAACGATTCCGTTGCAAATATCCATTAGTTCAGGGACGAGGTTATTATTTCCGATCAAACTGAAAATTTTTCGACGTTCCTCGCAGTGAGGCCGAAGATTTTTGAGTCATTGTCCTTATTTAAATTCAGAGGAGACCGGGTTTGTGCTTTTTTGGCGGTAAATGTGGCGTTGTCGTTTCGAATTTCATCCGCGCTCCAGTCCTCTGGCAGGTAGAGACGAAAATAACGGATCGCGAGATGCTCATGGTGACCGAAGTAAGCAAACATCGCGACCTGACAGTTTGAACTTTGCCGCTTCCGCCGCTCTATTGGCGTTGAACTCCAAAAGAGGCTCCACACTTTCTCAGAAGACTCGACTGATGGAAATAGAGCCTGGCATCTTTTTCATCGCCTAGCATTCGTCGGCCCATGGCGGGTAGCTGATGAACTGTTCTATCCCCTAATAGTCGTTCTCTGCGGCATCAGTGTGAATGCTTTCAATATTGTTACGGCGCAAAATACCCAGGCATCTGTTAAGGTAGTGGCGGACGTGGCCAATGCTATTCACTCCTTATCGGACGACGTGATGTGGGTCATGGTCGAAAAAGTTCATGAATTAGCTGCCAGTTTTCGTAGTGACGCAGCTTTTTCGTCTATATACGTATCCGCGGCGCACCAGTCATCTGCAATCCGCTGAAAAACTTTTTAGTGCCGGCGCCTCTAACAAAGCTTTCGACTAATCTAACTAAATTACGAGAGGTTACTGTTGAAAGATGGAGGTCATCTCACGGTGAAGAGCGAGAGATCAACAGGGTTGAATGCATGACCTAACCCTGTTTAGTTTTCTGTTTCACCCAATCCGGCAGCGTCTCGGGATCGATCTCAAAAACAGCCGGCCCGATTAGCAGGAAAATGATGGTCACGGTGGCGATGCCGATGAGGTTGATGATGATTCCGGCTTTGACCATTTGGCCGATGCGGATTTTGCCGCTCGCGAAGACGATGGCGTTCGGGGGTGTTGCGACAGGCATCATGAAGGCGCAGGAGGCGGCGACGGCGGCGGGGATCATGAGGATGAGGGGATGGATTTTCGCCGCAGCGGCGACCGAAGCGAGGAGGGGAAGGATCATTTCGGTGGTCGCGGTATTGGAGGTCAACTCGGTCAAAAAGGTTATCCCTCCGGTGATGATACCGACGAGGAGCCAGTCTGGCGTGCCTTCGAGATGGGTAAAGTAGGAGCCGACCCAGTTGGAAAGGCCGGAGACCTGAAATCCTTTCGCAAGGGCGAAACCGCCGCCGAAAAGCAGGATGATGTGCCATGGGATTTTCTGAAAGACTTCACTGTCGAGAATCGTGCCGTGGCTGCCGGTTTCCCGGTCTTCGCGACGGGCGGGGATGAGAAAGAGGGTCAAGGCCATCGTGATGGCGATAGTTCCGTCATCAATGAGTTCGGCGAAAGGGAGGGCCGTCGCCCATCCTCGAAGGGAGAAGATTCCGAGGTTGAGGTCGCTGCGAAAGATCCAGAGGAGCGCGGTGAGGCAGAAGACGGCAGCGACGACTTTCTCCTCGTAGCTGATTTTCCCGAGGCTTTCGCGTTCCCTTTTAAGGATCGCGGGATCGAGAGTGAGATGTGTCGGGCTGGGGAAAACGAGTCGGGTCAGGACGAGCCATGCAGAGACGAGCATCGTGAGAGAGAGCGGCACTCCGAAGAGCATCCATTGGCCGAAGGAAAAGTGAAAGGGGGTAGCCCCGGTGGCGGCTTCCGGAAAGCTCAGTTCGAAGAGACGGACAAGCGCGAGGTTCGGGGGCGTCCCGACGAGAGTGGCGATGCCGCCGATGCTTGCTCCGTAGGCGATTCCGAGAAGGAGGGCGACGGCGAGGTTGGCGGTGTCTTTTTCTCCGAAGGAAATTTCGGCCTGTTTAATGACCGCCATTCCGATCGCGAGCATCATGATCGCGGTCGCGGTGTTCGAAATCCACATCGAGAGGAAAGCAGTCGCGATCATGAAACCGAGGACAAGGCGCGAGGGTTCCGATCCGACAACGCCGATGATCGCAAGGGCGATGCGCCGGTGCAGATTCCAGCGCTCCATCGCGAGGGCGATGAGAAAGCCTCCCATGAAAAGAAAGATGATGTAGTTCAGGTAAACCGGCGCGACTTCGCGCCCTGACATGATCCCGAGGAGAGGGAAAAGTACGAGCGGCACCAGCGAGGTGGCGGCGAGAGGAATCGCGTCGGTGATCCACCAGATTGCCATCAGCAGTGCGACTGCTGCCATTTTCCCGACAAGGGGGTTGGCAGGGTCCACGTTCCCGAAGAGCCACGTCAGTAAGAATGCGAGAATTCCGAGCCAAAATCCGATGCGATTGCTGATCGGAGGGCCTTTTTTTAAACGAATCGTTTCCGCCATATTTCCGAGAGTGATCAAAAGAAAGCGGTCTGGCAAGTCAGTCGCGAACCAAAAACCGGCGCGAAATTTGCTAAGAAGATCCGACAAGACGCCCTAAATGTGAAAAAGTTGCGAATTGACCTCAAAAAGATCCTGACTAAACTCGCCCTCCCTGAAATTCGGTTTTGCTCCGAAGGTGGAATTTCAAAAAATCGCTACTCCTTCCCGGCGCGACGAAATTCAGGGACGCCTTGGCATAGAAGCTGAGCGTAGATTCTTCAGAAAGCGGAACGCAACGGTGCAAAACGCGCCTTCCCGGCAACGGGTGAATCGGAAAATTTTTTATAATGAGTAAATATCTGAAAATCCCCAAGGTCGAAAACACGCTGCACAAGCCGGAGCTCGAGCGTGATGCTTGCGGTGTCGGCGTTGTCGCGCACATCAAAGGCGAGCGGAGCCACCGTGTTTTGCGTTTGGGACTCGATTCAGTTTGCAACGTGACGCACCGTGGAGCGGTCAACGCGGATGGAAAAACCGGAGACGGTGCCGGGGTGACGACGAATTTACCCTACAGGCTTTTTCTCCCGATCGCGGAGAAGCTCGGAACGAAGCTCGAAAACGAGAAAGATCTCGCCGTGGGCGTGTTTTTCCTTCCTGCCAACCATTCGGACGAGCTGAAGAAAGCTCAGGTGATTGCCGAGGGAGTTCTCAGAAATCGCAAGATCGGTATCATCGGTTGGCGCGATGTGCCGTCTGATCCATCGGCGCTGGGCCAGCAGGCAATCGACACGATGCCGGATATCAAACAACTCCTCTTGAAGCGTCCGGAGGGAATGGCGGATGACGTTTTTGAGCGTCAGCTCTACCTTTCCCGTCGCGAGATCGAGGACAAAACTTCCGACGAGAACATCGACGAATTTTATGTTCCCTCGCTGAGCCATCGCCTCATCAGCTACAAGGGCTTTCTCGTTGCGACGGCGTTGGAAGAGCTTTACGACGATCTTCGGGATGAAAATTACGAGACGGCGATCTGTCTTTATCATCAGCGTTTTTCGACGAACACTTTTCCGACCTGGGCGCTTGCGCAGCCATTCCGGATGCTCTGCCACAACGGCGAGATCAATACGGTGCGCGGAAATCGCAACTGGATGAACTCGCGGATCGGTCAGTTCGAGAGCGAAATCTGGGGCGATGAGCTCCAGCATTTAAACCACGTTATCGATCCTCATGGATCGGACTCGGCAAGTCTCGATGCAGCCCTGGAATTGCTTGTGCTCTCTGGTCGTTCGATTCCCCATGCGATGTCGATGCTGGTTCCGCCGGCGTGGAGGATTGACCCGTTCACTTCAGAAGCAGTCGAAGATTTTTACCGTTACCACAGTTGTTTTGCAGAGCCCTGGGATGGTCCGGCGGCGCTTGCCTATTCCGATGGCATGACGGTCGCGGCCTCGCTCGACCGGAATGGTCTTCGCCCGGCGCGTTACAAGATCACGAGTGATGGAATCTTTGCGCTCGGCTCCGAGGTCGGCACTTGTTATCTCGCCGACGACATGGTGGAGAGAAAAGGACGTCTCGCCCCCGGAGAAATGATCGTGGTCGATACGGTCAAAGGAGAGGTTGTCTTCAATACTGAGATCAAGTCCCGCCTCGCTGCTCAGCAGCCCTATGGCGAGTGGCTCAAGGAGCATCAGACTCCGTTTTCGAAGATCGCCCCCCTCACTCCTCTGGTGAGTGAAGATCCGACCCATGATCCCCTGACACGTTCCCAGCTTCAAGTTTCCAACGGCCTGAACCAGGAGGAGCTCGACATGGTCATCGCTCCGATGGCGAATTCGGGGATGGAAGCGATTTACTCGATGGGCGATGACGCGGCGCTTTCGGTCCTTTCCCGTCAGCCCAAAGTTCTCTTCGCTTACTTCAAGCAGCTTTTTGCCCAGGTCACGAACCCACCGATCGACCCGATCCGTGAGTATCTTGTGATGTCTCTTGAGGTCGACTTTGGCCCCGAGCGAAATCTGCTCATCGAGGAACCGGAGCATGCCAAGGTGATCCATCTTGATTCTCCCTTTCTCTACACGCATCAGGTCGAAGCCTTGAAGGCTTACGAAGGTTTCAAAACGGAGACGCTCGATACGACCTGGCCACTCATGAGCGGAGCTACCGGGCTCAGTGATGCGATCGAAGCGCTTTGTGATCGGGCTGAAAAAGCCGTCGATGAAGGCGCGGAGACAATTATTCTCTCGGACCGCAGGATCAATCACGACCGGGTCGGGATTCCTTCGCTCCTCGCCGTCGGGGCAGTCCATCGTCATCTTGGCGCCGCAAGAAAACGCATGATGACGAGCCTCATCATCGACACGGCCGAAGCGCGGGACACTCACCAAATGGCGTGCCTCATTGGTTTCGGGGCGACCGCGATCTGTCCATGGCTCGCTCACGAAACGATTCACGAGCTGGTCGAAAAGAACACCAAGAACAAATTCGAAGGAATTTCCCTGGAGAAGGCCCTCACAAATTACCACAAGGCCCTGGAGAAGGGGGTTCTCAAAATCATGTCGAAGATGGGAATCTCGGTCCTGAACTCTTATCAGGGTGCCCAGATTTTCGAGGCGGTCGGGATTTCCGACAGCGTCATTGATCGTTGTTTCCCCGGCACGCCATCGCAGATTGCGGGCGTCGGATTTTACGAAATCGCGGCGGAAAGCATCGCGCGTCATACTTCAGCATACAGCGATGCGGTGCCGAATGAGAATGGTGAGCTGAACCTCGGCGATCCCGGTTTCTTCCGCTTCCGTCGCGATGGCGAAGTCCACGCCGTGAGTGGTGGCGTCATCAAAAACTTTCACACCTTCGTCAAGAGTGGAGACGCCGATGACTACGAAAAGTATCTCGAGGAGCTGAAGCTGAATCAGCCTCACGCGCTCCACGATCTCTTCGAGCTGGTGCCGAATGATGAGGGTCCGATTTCGATTGGTGAAGTCGAGCCGATTGAAAATGTTCGCCGCCGTTTCACGACCGCTGCGATGTCACTCGGGGCGATCAGTCCCGAGGCTCACGAGACTCTGGCGATCGCAATGAACCGCATCGGCGGCAAGTCTGACAGCGGTGAGGGGGGGGAAGATCCGAGACGTTTCAAGCCCTATCCCAACGGCGACTGGGGGAACTCCAAGATCAAGCAGGTCGCCTCCGGTCGTTTCGGCGTCAGCGCCGAGTATTTGATGTCTGCTGAAGAGATCGAGATCAAGATGGCTCAGGGTGCGAAGCCCGGTGAGGGCGGACAACTGCCCGGTCACAAAGTCAATGGTCTCATTGCCAAGTTGCGGAACACGCAGCCGGGCGTGACTCTGATTTCACCGCCGCCGCACCACGACATCTATTCGATCGAGGATCTCGCTCAGCTCATCCACGACCTGAAGGAACTCAATCCAGCGGCAAAAGTGACCGTGAAGCTCGTCGCTGAAACCGGCGTCGGAACGATTGCGGCAGGTGTTGCGAAAGCCAACGCGGACGTCATCCTTGTCTCAGGTCACGATGGCGGCACAGGAGCGTCGCCCCTGAGTTCGATTAAGCATGCCGGTCTTCCCTGGGAAATCGGGATTGCCGAGACGCAGCAGGTTTTGATGATGAACGGTCTTCGCGACCGCGTCACGTTGAGAACGGATGGCGGCCTCCGAACTGGCAAGGACATCATTCACGCCGCCGTCCTTGGAGCGGAGGAATACAATTTCGGAACGATCGCGCTCATCGCAATGGGTTGTGTTTATGTTCGTCGCTGTCACCTCAACAACTGTCCGGTCGGTGTTGCGACGCAGGATCCAAAGTATCGTGCGAAGTTCAAAGGTGAGGTCGACCACGTCGTGAACTTCTTCAATGCCGTCTCGCAGGAAGTGCGCGAGCACATGGCGACCCTCGGAGTTCGCACTCTTGATGAGTTGATCGGGCACACGAAATATCTTCGCCAGCGCAAGTTGTCGGATCATCCAAAGGCAAACCTTATCGATCTCAGTCGTATCTTGACCGATGTCGGAGCAAAGATCGGCGAGGACCTTCCCCGCATTGCGATGCAGGACCGGAACGACGGCAATCATGCCCCGCCGATCGATGACGAGATCATCGCGGACCTTGGTGACAAAATTGAGAAAAAGCAGTCCGCGCAACTCAGTTACAAGGTGAAGAACACGCACCGGAACATCGGAACGAAACTTTCCGGAGTCGTGGCCAAGCTGCATGGAGATCACGGGCTTCCTGAGGGAACGCTGGATATCCAGTTCTCCGGAAGCGCCGGGCAGTCGTTTGCGACTTTCCTTTGCGGCGGAATTCGACTCACGCTTACGGGTGAGGCGAACGACTACGTAGGTAAGGGCATGGCCGGGGGAGAAATCCGGATCAAGCCGAACACAGATCGTGCCTTTGTCGCTTCAGAGAATTCCATCCTCGGGAACACCGTCATGTATGGTGCCTCCGGTGGTCACCTCTTCGCGAACGGACGAGGGGGCGAGCGTTTCTGCGTTCGAAACTCCGGCGGCACCGCCGTGGTTGAGGGGATCGGGGATCACGGTTGTGAATACATGACCAATGGCACCGTTGTCGTCCTCGGGCCGACCGGAAAGAACTTCGGAGCCGGCATGAGTGGCGGCGAGGGCTACATTCTCGACGAAGACGGACGCTTCGAAAAACTCTATAATCCTGAGATGGTCGAGATCGTTCGACTTGAGGAATCCGGCGTCCTTGCCGCTTCGCTCAAGAAACTGGTCGAGGCGCATCATGAGGCCACCGGCAGCGAAAAAGCGGAGGCCCTGCTCAAGGACTGGACCGCCTCTCTCGCGAAATTCTGGAGAGTTCAGCCGAAGGGCGGTCTTGCTGAAAAGCCGGTCGAGAAAGCGCCCGGAAAAGCAGCCGCGAAGTAATCTCGCGACCAATCATTCGATGATAATGGGGCGGATCAGGATTGATCCGCCCTTTTTTTTGTGGTTCGCTATGAAGGTGCGGTTCATCCTTTCATTACTCCTTGCCGGAGTCGGATCCGGCAGTGTGGCGATAGGCCAACTGCAGGAGGTCCCGAATGCTCCCTCCCTCGGTGGCGGCGGTGAGCCGGTGAGCATGGAAGCGGCCTTCGAGCCGGGGATGACTTACCGTTTCATTAGCGAAAGCGTCATCCGCATGCAGTTGCGGGGGCAGGGAATTAAAGAAGCGACCGTCGAACAGCAGACCCGAATTGATTCGACGGTCCGCTCCGATGGACGGGCCGGTGTTTCTCTTCAGGCGCGGATTGAACGGCTCAAAGTGGATTTTCGATCCGGAGAGAAACGCGTCACTTACGATTCGTTTAATGAAGAGGACCGCAGTTCGCAACTTGGGCAGCATTTCCGAAACTCTCTCAATCGCTGGGTCGAGCTGAAGATGAGCGCCGGACTTGAGATCCTGGAAGTCAACTACGGCGGACGGGAAGGTCTCGGGACCATGCTCCCCGGAGTTCCTCAATTCGGATTGAATGAAGTCGAGAAACTCGTCGCGGAAGTCCCTCAGGGTCTTCCCGATGGGAAAGTCCGACCGGGAGAATTCTGGCAGGTGAACGGGCAGCGTGAGATCACAGATCTGGGGGAACTTAACTTTGAGGTGACCTACCGCTACCTCGGAACTTCGATCCATGAATCCCGCACCTGTTACGAGATTCAAGTGGGTGGCCAATTGGGAGGTGACGCCTTGATTCCGAAGGAGGGCGGAGCGATGGCCGGTGGCGAAATGTCGTTTCAAGGAACCAGCTTGAGCGGGAAAATTCTCTATGATCCTTTGGACAAAACGGTCCGCTATAAAGAACAATCCTTGAGCATGCTGATGGAGCTTCCCTCTCAGGATGGCGAAGGTGCCTATCAGATTCCGGTCGAGCAAAAGGCCAGTATTCGACTTCTCCATGTTATTCCGACGCCGTGAGCTTCGGGGTTGGTGAAGTCAGGTTTCTTACATAGAAGAGGATCATTTCCTCATAGAGATCGTCGCCGCCTTCCGCGAGGACGTTCCCATGGTAACCGGTTGGAATTTCTCTCCAGACTTTGGCAGGGGAGGGGGAGGCGTCGAAAATTTCCCGACCATGGGAAATGGGGATCACGCCATCGAAGGAACCATGCATGACGAAGAGGGGGGTCTCCGATTTTGCGATCGCATCGAGCGGGATAATGGCGAGAGGGTCGAACCCGGCACGCCATCCGCCGACTTTCATGCAGCACCAACTCAGCCAGTTCGGGACATTGCGATGGATCATTTGCTGGCCGGAAAGGATGACAATATCCGGTAAATTCGCGAAGGGCGAGACGGCGACAACCGCTTTGGGATGCTCCATGACCGCGAGTGACTGAAGCGCGACCGCCGCGCCGAGCGAGTTGCCGAAAAATCCGATCGGACCCACGCTTTCGCCATTCTCCGAGATCTTCGTTTCAATTCCGGCGATGACTGAGGCGAGGTCATCCACTTCCCGTTTTCCAAAGGTGCAAAAGGTGCCATCGCTTTTCCCGTGGGCTCGTGCGTCATACACGATGCAGCGGAAGTCAGCCGCGATAAATCTCATCGCGACTGAGAGCATGTCCTCCTTTCTCCCGCCGCGACCGTGCAGGATAAAAAGAGTTCCGCGGTGAGTTTCCTGTCCTCGAACCCCATGAGGAATGAGACGGGTCGTCATCGCGCGGGTCGTCACCGCCGCCCCCGGAGCAGAAGCGCGCGTTGCGATGATTCCACGCAGGACTTTGTCATCGCCCGTCGTCACTTCGAAAGGCTCCAGGGCCATCCCTGATTCGGCAGGATTGGCCAGTTGATCAAAGTGCCGCTGTTCAAGCGCCCGCCGTTTCGGGATGATGAGTCGGGTTGATCCGATCCAGACGATCAATCCGAAGAGGAGGGCAGCAAGGGTGAGGATAACAATAATGCCGGGCATAATTTTAGAGGCCCGGGAGCGAGAGCTTTTTTGCATGAGCGCTCTCTACGAGGATCTTGAAATGAATCTTTCGAGGCGTCTTAGCTCATCAGTTCATAACCGGTTACGCTCAACGCGTAAATAGCGGCGGTTTCACTGCGGAGAATGATCGGCCCGAGGGAAAGCGGGGCGAATCCGGCACCGACGGCGGTGGAAATTTCGGCCGGGGTGAAGTCACCCTCCGGGCCGACCATGAGCGTTGCCTCTGTCGGCCGCTCCTCATGTTCGCCGTCCCAGGCAGCGAGAATCTCTTTAAGGGTTTGCGCGGTCGGGCTGATCGCGGCGACGAGCCGGAAAGAGTCGCTGGATTTTTTCACAAACTGATCAACGCGCAGTGGCGTCTCGACGGAGGGAAGCCAGTTCTGCCCACATTGTTTGCAGGCCTCAATCGCCACCCGCTGCCACTTTTCCCGCTTTTTATCGAGATCAGCCACGTCCAGTTGGACGACGGTTCGTTCAGAAAGCAGGGGAACGATCCGCGAGGCTCCCAGCTCCGTCGCCTTTTGAATGATGAGATCCATGTTCTTTCCCTTCGGAATCGCCTGGCCAATCGTGAGACGTGCCGGCGGTGGGTTCGTTTGACTGACGAGAACAGTCTTCAACTGAACCTGCTTCTTCGAGGCTTCGACGATTTCGGCCTCGACCTCAATGCCTTCTCCATTAAAGACAATGATGCGGTTTCCGACTGAGCAACGCATCACGTCGAGACAGTGATGCGCCTCTTCTTGCGAAAGGGCGAGATCCTCAAGGTTCCACTCGCAAGCGGGAATGTAAAAACGATGCGTTGCCATGATCCGGAAATGGCATCATTAAACGTCCCTCCTTGATCTTGTCTACCAACGATTCACATGGCGCATCCGATCCCCTCTCCTGAAATCCCTCCGGTCGAACGGCTGCGCGAGATCATGCATATCCTCCGAGCGCCGGGAGGATGCCCCTGGGATGCAGAACAAACCCACGAGAGTCTCACGAAACATCTTATCGAAGAAGCCTACGAGGTCGCCGAGGCAATCGAAAGCGGGGACCGCGACGCGATTGTTGACGAGTTGGGGGATTTGCTTTTACAGCCGGTTTTCCATGCCGAGATTGCGTCGGAGAGTGGCCGCTTTGATCTCGATGATGTCGCTTCCGCAATCTGCGAAAAGTTGATTCGGCGACATCCCCACGTTTTTGGCGAAGCCTCAGCTGATGACTCGGCAGCGGTCCTCACCCAGTGGGAAAAGATTAAAGCCACGGAAAATCCGGATGGTGACAATTCGCAGAATCGCTTCATTAAGAAAGCGAATGAAGGATTACCCGGGCTCATGTCAGCGCAAAAACTCCAGCAGAAGGCGGCAAAAGTCGGATTCGATTGGCCGGACCTTGAGCCTGTCGTCGCGAAAATCCATGAGGAACTGGATGAAGTGAAAGAGGCACTTGCCGAAAAAAATTCCGAAGAGATTGGGGAGGAAATTGGCGATCTGCTCTTCGCGGTCGTCAATCTTGCCCGCAAGACGGGGCATGAGGCAGAGCTGCTATTGCATGGCACGAACCGCAAATTTGTTTCGAGATTCCACGCCGTGGAAGATCACATGAGAAAGCTCGGAAAGACCCTCGATGAAGCAACTTTAGAAGAAATGGATCATGCCTGGGACGCGGCGAAAATTCGGGAAAAATCAGAGGCATGACGGTTTTGGAGGGTTGAAAACCCGCATTTTGTAAGATTGTGACTTTTCGTTTACCGATTCAGATTTCGACGTTATGCTTCTCAACTGTTTTTTCTGATTTCGAGGTGACAAGATGTCGAAGTCAGCGAAGGCTATTCTTTTTTTTTCGGATGATTCAGCTCTCAAGGTCATTTTTGGCGGTTTTTCTTTTGGCGACACTTTTTCTGAGTGGGTGCGCCACTGATTCTGGGGGCCCCGTCACGATCACGAAGGTGAATCCTTATCATCTCCAGCCGGGGACTTCTGTCCGTTCAGAGGACGAAATGATTGTGCATGAGCATCGCCATCTTCTGCACGGTGCGATCGATTCGTCGGAGTACACTGAAAAAATGGGAAATTATTACACGATTTTCTGGGAGTCGAAAAACCGGGTGCCGGCGGTATTGAAGTTCGAGTATTGCCAGGCAACAACGGGGCCCAAGGTTTACTCGAAGGAGATCAGGGTCGAAAAGCCCGGGAGAAAGAATGTGACGAAACTGGATGTCACCGGCGAGGAATATGAAACTCTCGGCAAGGTCACTCAGTGGCGCGCCTCGGTAATCGAGAACGGTTCGGAAGTCGCCGAATACAGGTCCTTCCTTTGGAGATAGCTTAAGGCTGCGAATTTTCGAATGAATCGAATCCTTCAACCTACGATCGGAATTGGTGAGTGAAGAAAGTTCCATTCAAGTCGGCTGTATTGGTCCTGTCGCGTGGGTCAGGATCGATGGGGCAGCGAATCATACCTCGGCGGGCTGCATTCGGCAGTTCATGCAGGAGTGTTTGCAGAAAGGCTGGAAAAAATTTGTGATCGATCTCAATCATTGCCGGGGGATCGATTCGACATTTATTGGAATGCTTTACCGGCACGCGGTAAGACTTGATGATGAAGGCGGCGGTGAGGGCCTTCTCGAGGTCATCAATGCGGGGGAGCGGAATGAGCGCTCGATTCGTAAACTCGGTCTTGATCGTCTCATCCAGATGGATCCGGAAGGACTTCGCTGGAGACGTGAGCAGGATTTAGTCCGTGAAAATTTGGCGATGCAGGATTCGTGCGTTCCTCTGAGTAAGCTCGAGCACACCCAGATGGTCCTTGATGCTCATGAGGCGTTGGTTCAGGCAAACGAGGAGAATGAAAGCCGTTTTTGCGATGTGATCGATTTTCTCAAGCAGGATCTTGAGGCGCAAACGGTCGATAATTGACAGGTCCTGAAGGCCGATCATGGAACATTTCGTGTATGGCATCATCATTCTGGCTCTGGGAGCTTTTGCGTTTTCCCTTTGGTTTCGGGAACACCGGAAGCTGACGGTGGTTTCCCGCGAGAAGGATGAGATTGAAATTGAGGAACGCCGGATGTTCGGGTTCTTGCACGGGCTCGGTGAGAAGCTTCAAGTCGACAATTCACCGACCAATATGCATCGCTACATCGTTGATGGGGTCTCGGAAGTGATCAGCGCTGACAGTGGAATCCTCTACCTGCTCGATGGGGAGTCGAGTCATCTCATTCCGGTTTACCAAACGAAGAAGACGGCACCGGTTGTTTCGGTTCCCTCTCAGTATCTTGAACTGGATGATCAGGCCAAAGCAAAGAGGCTCTATCGGAGTTTCGTGAGAAGTTCGGCGGAGACACTCTCCGGGTCATTGATGGGAGATTCTTTTTCTGCTGATGAATTCACCTACGTCAAAGACATGGGGGGACTTCCTGCGTTTGAGAAATCGGGCGAGTTTTTTCATGACGGCCTCAGTTTCCTCGGGGTTTCGCTGATTTACGGGCAGAAGCGTGTCGGGGTTCTCGCGATGACGAGAGCCGGGGGAGGTGGTTTTTCACTGAATGATCAGGAAGTTTTCAGCAGCGTTGCGGAGCAAAGTTCTTTTGCTCTGGGAAGCGCGATCATTCATGCGGAGGCGGCGGAAAAGAGACGGCTCGAGCAGGAGCTGAATCAGGCGAGCGAGATTCAACGCGTCCTGCTCCCGCAGCACAGTCCGGAACTGACGGATTATGAGATTGCGGTCGGGTATCAGGCGGCAAGAATCGTGAGCGGTGACTATTATGACTACCTGCGAGTCGATGAAGACCGCTATGGGATTGCGATCGGGGATGTCTCCGGAAAGGGCATTGCGGCGTCTCTCATCATGGCGATGTGCCGTTCGAATTTGCGCAGCCGGGCCGCCGACAATCTTTCCCCCGCTTCCGTTTTGCACGCGGTGAACCGTTCCATCTTCCCTGACATCAAAGAGGACATGTTTGTGAGTCTCCTTTATTTGATTCTCGAGCGTGGATCGAATGAGGTCACGCTGGCCCGCGCCGGTCACGAGCCTCCGGTCCTGTTCCGGAAGGCGACGAAAACGGTCGAATTGATCGAGCCGCCTGGCCTTGCCGCCGGTATCGATGAGGGACCAGTTTTTAAGCGCTCGGTCAAAGACTACCGTTTCAGAATGGAATCGGGGGACATCCTCCTTCTCTACACGGACGGTCTCATCGAATCCGAAGCGAAGGACGGCGATGAGTTCGGCTCGGATCGTCTTTGCGAGGCAGTTCAGAAATATTTTGAGCTTTCTTCAGAGGACCTAGTCGCGAAGATTCGGAGTGATGTGGAAGACTTTTCCGCAGGGATGGCGCAAACAGACGACATCACCTTGATTGCCATCGAGAAAAGGTGAATAGTCCCGCCCCGATGGCATCCCGCGTATTTTCCTGCAGGATTGATGCCTTCAAGTCGACTGAGCCAGACATCAAGATGAGCAGTGTAGAAGAAGAAAACGAAGATCTCGACGTGACTAATCAGGAGTCATCGGGAGCCCCTGATGCAGAAATACCTGAAGTGTTGGACCCGGAGGCAGAGGCAGAAGAAACCGAGCCGCCCACTCCCGCTGAAGAGGTCGAGAAATGGAAAGACATGGCCGCGAGGTCGCAGGCCGAATTCGACAACTATCGTAAGCGGATGGCTCGCGAGAGAACCGAGGCGATTGTTTATGCAAACCGCAGCCTTCTCGAGCAGTTGCTCCCCGTGATCGATAACTTTGAGATGGGATTGAAAGCTGCCAAAGACAGCGAGGGCGAATCTTCCATGATCCTCCAGGGAATGTCGATGGTTCGGAAGCAACTGGACGATTTCCTGACGGACCAGGGTGTCGAAGTGATCCCCTCTGACGGCCTTCTCTTTGACCCGAATCAACATGAAGCGTTGAAGCAGGAGCCCAGCGATGAAGTTGAGTCCGGCCACGTCATTTACACGATGCGTCGTGGCTATCGTCTTAAAGATCGTATTCTGAGAGCGGCCAACGTCGTCGTTTCTTCGGGTCCTCCTGAGGTCGCTTGATTTCTTCAAGCTGACGAATCCAACGTTTGAGATTTCCCAAGATGGAGAAAAGAGATTATTACGAAGTGCTTGAGGTGACCCGCGAAGCGGACGGGACTACGATCAAGAAGTCTTATCGGAAGTTAGCGGTACAGTATCACCCCGATAAGAACCCGGATGATCCCACCGCCGAGGAAAAGTTCAAGGAACTGGGCGAGGCCTATGAAATTCTGATGGATGATCAGAAGCGGGCCGCCTACGACCGCTACGGGCACCGTGCTTTCAGCCAGGGGACCGGCGCTTCCGCAGGTGGAGGTTTCGGAGGCGGCGGAGATCCTTTCGATATCTTTCGCGAAGTCTTCAAGGGCGGCGGTGGAGGTGGAGCCGGTGGAAGTATATTCGAAGAATTTTTTGGGGGTGGGGGAGCGAGTCGTTCAGAACGTCGAAAGCGAGGCTCTGATTTGCGTTACGATCTTCAGATCACCCTTGAGGAAGTGGAAACCGGTGTTGAGAAGGAGCTGAAGATTGAGCGACTGGTCGTTTGTGACAGTTGCGAAGGCTCCGGTGCTGATGGCGGGCGGGCTGATGTCCGCACCTGCAACACCTGCGGCGGCGTTGGACAGGTCATCACGAGTCGTGGATTTTTTCAAGTTCAGCAGACTTGCCCCGACTGTGGCGGGGGTGGTGAGTCTATTTCCAATCCCTGTCAGGAGTGCGAGGGCGAAGGCCGCGTCGATGGCAGCAGTCGCATCAAACTGAAGATTCCTGCCGGTATGATCGACAGTGGTCGCTTGCGTTCGGTCGGTCATGGTGATGCCGGGATGAAGGGTGGGAGCGCGGGCGATCTATATGTCGTCACGCATGTGAAGAAGCACGAAGTTTTCGAACGGGACGAATCAGATCTCTTTTGTGAAGTCCCTCTTCCCTTTACCCTTGCCGCACTCGGCGGCGAACTGCTCGTCCCGACCCTGGGTGGCAAAGCTTCGATCAAGGTTCCTGCGGGGACGCAAACCAATACTTCATTTCGCCTTCGGGAGAAAGGCCTGCCCGGTCTTCAGACCACTCGAAAGGGGGATCTCATTGTGAATGTTCAGGTCGAGGTTCCCGTGAAACTCAGTAAGCAGCAGGAGAAGTTGCTCAGCGAATTTGCCGAGACGATCACCGACAAGAATCATCCCGTCGGCGAGGGCTTCTTTGAGAAGGCGAAGCGCTTTTTCAAAGGGTGATCAGATAATTGACTGCGATCCGATAACTCATGGCTGATCAAACCTGCCCGATGTGCACGATGGATGATCTTCTCGATTTCCCGACCAAATTCGAGTGCATGACTTGTGGACACGAGTGGGAGAAGGTGGAAAAGCCGGAGGGCGAACGCGTTGTCAAAGACGCCTATGGCAACGTCCTTTCCAATGGTGATGTTGTCCAAATGATCAAAGACTTGAAGTTGAAAGGCAGTTCAAAAGTCTTGAAAAGCGGGATGAAGTCGAAGCCGATCCGTCTCGTGGAGGGAGATCACGAGATCTCCTGTAAGATGGATGGGATCGCGATCGGGTTGAAAGCGTGTTTCGTGAAGAAGGCATAGTCAACGCTTGGGCTTCACGAGGTTCCCCCCCCGAAACGCAAAAACGGGCGACTGTTTCCAGTCGCCCGTAATCAGGGGTTTTTCAGGAAGGAGGTTTAGACTTCCATCTCAGCAGTCGCTCCGCGATAGCTGATGGTGCGGGTCGTCTTTCTGTGGGGAGCGACATCGGCCTGGCCTGTCGTTCCGCGATAGCTCACGAGGCGGGTCGCCTGCTGCTGCTGGAGTTGGTCGACGCGCTGCTCATTGATCTCGGAGAGATAAGCTTTCGCGCCGCGGTAAGTGATCACTGGATCTTTCATGATAATGTTTCTCTTTCGATGGTTGACGGTTGCTTAGACTTCCATTTCAGCGGTTGCACCGCGATAGCTGATCGTGCGGACCTTCTTCTGGTGAGGAGCGACATCGGCCTGGCCGGTCGTTCCGCGATACTGCACGAGGCGGGTCGCTTGCTGCTGCTGAAGCTGATCAACGCGCTTGCCGGTGACTTCGGAGAGACGGGCGGTGGCACCGCGGTAGGAGATAATGGGATCGTTCATAAGGAGTTTTCTTTTGTTGTTGCTTGTTTTGTTTGCTGAATGAATCAGCAGTTAATTTTTTTCACTTTTCCTTTATTGCATTCGCCGTGCCAAGTTTTTCGGGTGTGTATTTAACTGCCTGATTAACAATGATTTAAAAACCATACTTTTTTTTCAAACGCAGGGAAGTGATCAAATACTTGATAAAGGAATACCCGACCGTTGGTAAGCGAGTTACCAGCAAATGACCGAAGGATAGCCCATAGTTTCGTCCTTTTCGGGCTGGGTAAAACCGGGTGAATTTGTCGCAGGTGCCTCATTCAAGGGCGGTGCTATTCAGGCGAATAGACAAAGAGATGAACCCCGAACCCCGAACCTCGAACCCCGAACCCCGAACCCCGAACCCCGAACCCCGAACCCCGAACCCCGAACCCCGAAAACTGAAAACTGAAAACTGAAAACTGAAAACTGAAAACTGAAAACTGCGCCCGGCTCTCCGCTTCAGCGCGCGAGGGCCGGAGAGGGGAGCGCGGCCGAAGCTACGACCGGGAGCATTTTCCGGGCAAGTGCGACCGTTTCCGGACCGACTCCGCCTAGCATTCTCGCGAGTTCGTTCACCCGCTTCATCCCCTTGATTGGCTCAAGGCCTGAGTTCGTCACGTCGTTTTCAACAATCTTCGTGACGAGGAAGTGACGATCCGCCAGCGCAGCGACTTGGGGCATGTGCGTGATCGCAACGACTTGATGGCGTTCTCCGAGGTAGGCCATCTTGCGACCGACGGCACCGGCGATTTCCCCGCCGACGTTGGCGTCGATCTCGTCGAAGACCATGAGTGGAATTTGATCCTGATCGGCGAGGGCGCTTTTCACCGCGAGCATGACGCGTGACATTTCTCCGCTTGAGGCGATGACACGGAGCGGCTTGAGAGGCTCGCCCGGGTTCGGGCCAAAGAGAAAGTCGATGCTTTCGAGACCTCGTGAACCAGGGGTTTCATGAGATTCGATTTCGATCTCGAAGACGGATTGATTAAAGCCGAGATCATCAAGATGCGCGGCGATGTCTTTGGCAAGGGAGGGGGCAGCTTTCTCTCGTTTTTTGGAGAGTTTCCGGCCTGCACTGAGGAGCGCTTTCTCGGTCGAGAGGACTCTGCTGGAAAGCCTTTGCAATTCTTCCTCCCGTCCATCGACGCTGTTGAGTCGGGTGCGGGCCCTGATTTCATAGGCGATGACGTCTTCAACGGTTTGGCCGTATTTCCGCTTGAGCAGCTCGATCTCATCGATGCGGCGCTCGATCTGGGCGATTTCGGCAGGGTCGATCTCAAGCTCGTCCCGATATTCCCGAAGCGAGTCTTCCAGTTCCTCGATCTCCACCCTCGCGGAATCAAAACCGGAGACGCGGTTCGCAATTGTCGGGTCGAATTTTTCGAGTTCGCGAATGCACCGTTGTGCGTTGGTCAGGTTCGCGACGGCGGCGCTGATGAGATCGACGCTCTGATTGGCGTTTTCGACAAGGCGGCTGCTGTTGAGTGACTGGCGGTAGCGCAGTTCGAGGTCGGCGGCTTCTTCGCGGTCGAGGGAAGCGGCGGAAATTTCCTCGACTTGAAACCGGAGGAGATCGATCTCCTGATCCGTTACCTGCCTCGTGTTTTGGAAATCTTCGAGCTCTGCCGCCGCGATCTGCCAATGCCGGTAGGCTTCGTGGTAGGCGGCGTGTTCTTTCGCGGCGTGGGCGTAGGCATCGAGCATCGAAAGTTGCCGGTCCTGCGAAAGGAGGGACTGGTGCTCGTGCGGACCGTGAAGATCGACGAGGTAGCTCCCGATCATTTTCAGAACCGAGAGGGTGCATGGCGAACAGTTTACGAATTGTTTGTTTCCGCTTCCGAAAATACGTTTCACCACGAGTGAGTTCCCTTCGCAGGGATCCAGTCCGGACTCTTCGAGAAGTGCATTCACTTCCTCAAGGTTACCGGAGAGTTCGAAAATAGCCTCGACACTGCAACCGTTTTCGCCGCGCCGGATGAGATCATGATTTGCCCTCTCTCCGAGCACGAGCTTGAGAGCACCGACAATCATCGATTTTCCGGCACCGGTGGTCCCGGTGATTCCGATGAGTCCGGGACCGAGTTCCCAGGTAAGGTCATCGACGAGGGCGAGATTCTTGATTTTTAAAACCGAGAGCATTACGGAAAGGGGTAGAGTTAGTCCGAATCTCTCATAACTGTTCAGAAAGTCAATGTTCAAAAATACCGAAATATCATTTCTTGGGACCGGCACCTCGATTGGCGTGCCGGTGATCGGGTGTGATTGCGGCGTCTGCACCTCGGATGACCCTAAGAACCAGCGACTTCGATCATCGATTTTTGTGAGAACCCGGGAGGTGGAGTTTGTCGTCGACACGGGACCGGACTTCCGGCAGCAGTGTCTCCGCGCGGGGATCCGGAACCTCGACGCGGCGCTCTTCACGCATTCACACAGCGATCACGTCATGGGCTTCGATGATCTTCGCCGTTTCACGGTGTGGGAGGAGGATGAGTTGGAAATTTATGCGCAGGCGGAGTGCATGGAGCGACTGCAAGCTGCATTCCCCTACATTTTCGACGGGGAGAATCGCTATCGCGGTTATTTAAAGATCGCGCCGGTATTGATTGAGGGTCCGTTTCAGGTCGGGGATCTCGAAGTGACTCCGCTGCCGGTCACGCATGGGAAGGTCGACACGGTCGGATTTCTTTTTTCCCGTGAGGGTCAGCGGCTCTTTGCTTATATTCCGGATGCGAAGGAGCTGCACGCCGAAACCCGCGAGCTGATCCGGGGAATTGATCTGCTCATTCTCGACGGTCTCCAGCCGGAGCAGCACTGGACTCATCTTTCGATTGGAGAAGCGGTCGATCTCGCGCGGGAGTTGGAAATTAAACAAACCTGGCTCACGCACTTTTCCTGCCGTGTCGATTATGCAGCGCTGGAACCGGGATTGCCTAAAAATGTCCGGCTCGCGTGGGATGGGCTGAAGTTGGAGGTCGGGACGATTCAGGCCGAGTAACCAATCTCGCGCAGGTAAGCGGCGTGTTTTTCCATCGTTTCGATCGGGCTGAGATCGCCGACCCTGCCTCCTTCGAGGACATACCAGCGGTCATAGCCAATCTCTTCAAGTGCCTTGAGAGCGCTGACGAAATTGAGCTCGCCTTCACCGAAGATTTTCCCGCTTGTGTCCTTCACATGGACTTCGCAGATCAGTTCTTTGCCGAGCTCGCGGATTTCCGCCTCGATGTCGTAGCCGTTGCCGTGCGAGTTTCCGGTGTCGTAGTAAACCTGCACCGCCGGACTTCCGACTGAGTCGATGATGTGAAGATGTTCGTCGGCGCTGAGCGTCGTTTCGAGTCCGAGAATGATGCCGTGCTCCTCCGCGAAGGGGGCGACTTCTTTGAGTCGTTTGATCGTCTCCGCCGTGCCATCGGCATCGCCTTTGAGATCATTCTTGCTGAAGAAAGCCATGAGCATGATCTCGACTCCGAGGAGATGAGTCGCCTCGACGCCCGCCTTTGCCCACGCGACCGCTTCGGGGATTTCTTTGAAGGGGTGTTTGTTGAAAAGCCCCATCGCAGTGGAGGCAATCGCAACGCCGGTTCCTTCTGATCGCTCGAGGAAGGCTTCGCGATCACGTTCTGTGCTGAGATCAGTTTCGTCACCTTCAGGAATCGGGGTAAAGCTCGCCTGGATCGCAGCGAGGTTGCTTGCTTTGGCAAGATCGAAGGCTGCGAGGCTGGAGCGTGCCCCGATCGTCCAGTCAGTAATGCCGATGCGGTTGCCGCTCGCCTGAGAGAAACCGATTTGTGGAAGTGTCAGGATCGGGGCGGCGGCGAGAGAAGTCGTGAGGAAATCGCGTCGATTCATGGGAGGAGTCTGACAGAGAGGTTTGAAAATGCCAAGGGGCGTCTTCCTGCTCACCGCGTTCTCCATTTTTCCATCGCGCTCAACAGGGTTGCGAGCAGGCAAGGTAAAAACGTCAGCGTCACGAGGGCGGAAAAGGCGAGACCGAAAAGCACGATCGCTCCAAGTCCACGATAGAGTTCCGTTCCCGCGCCGGGGAGAAAGACGAGCGGAGCGAGTCCGATGAGGGTCGTCGCGGTTGTCATGAGGACGGGCCGGAGGCGGACCGCAACAGCGTCTTTGACCGAGGCAATCGCGCCGAGCCCGGCGACGCGAAAGTTCTGCATCGTGCGATCAACAATGAGGATGGGATTGTTCACCGAGGTTCCTAACAAAATTAGAAAACCGAGCATCGTGATCATGTCGAAAGGCTGCTGGATCGCGTCCATCCCAAAGGCGGGGAGGAGGCCGCCGACGAAATTGAGGAGCCAGAGCCCGACGATCCCGCCTCCGATCCCGAGGGGCACGGTCACGAGGATGAGAAAGGGGTAACCCCAGTGGCGGTAAATGATCACGAGCTGGAGGTAGCAAAGCGCAACCGCGATCCACATGTTCTGCCCCAGGGATTTCCGGGTCGCGTCGAGTTGATCACTCGCGCCCGTGAGGTTGAGGGTCGTTCCGGGAGGCAGTGCCCCGTCGGCTCGCATCGGGCGAATGATCTTTTCCCTGACCTGCTGCACCGCCGTCTCCAGCGCGATGGCGCGCGGCGGGATGATGTAAAGGGTCACGGTGCGGTTCCCGTCGACGCGCCGGATGTCAGCCGCGTCGACCGTTTCCGTGATTTGTGCAAGAGAACCGAGCGGGACGACCGTTCCCTGCGGCGTGTAAATCGGGAGGGTCTCGAGATTGTCGAGCGACTGTTCGTTGCCCGCTTCGCTGAAAAGGAAAATATCGATCTTGTCGTCGCCGGTGTAGAATTCATCGACGAAAGCCCCATCGCTGAGCGCCGCTGCCGCGAAGCCGAAGTCCCCCGCATTGAAGCCCAGTTCTTCGAGGCGTTCCCACTTCGGGTGGATTTCGAGGAGGGGTTGCCCGAGGACGAGTGCGCCGGGGTCGGAGTCGATTTGAGCACCCTCGATCACTTCCTCGGCCTTGGTGTAAATCTCACGCGCGGTGGCGTAGATTTCAGCCAGCTCCGGCCCGCTGATGTCGAGGGCGACAGCACGGGTTCCGCCGTCATTGCTGGAAATGATCGAGCCTCGTGAGGAGAACGCCCGCATCCCGGGGTAGGAGCGGTAGATTTCATTAATTTTCACCATGTATTCGTCGATGTGATCGAAATTCTTCGTCACTGCGATCGTGAAAACGGAACCGGCCGAGACGATGATGTCGACCCGGTCGAGCGCGGGAATTTCGGTTTCACCTCGATCAAAGGCTTCCGGTTCTTCATCGAGGGCGGGAAGGAGCTGAGCCTCGATCTCCCGCGCGATGCGATCCATTTCATCAAGGGTGTAGCCGGGCGGGGCGGTCATCGCGGAGAAGGCCTTCGCCTCCTCACCTTCGGGGAGGTATTCGGCCGATGGCACGAGCCAAATGAAGACCGAGGCAATCGCCGCAATCGCGAGCGCGAGAAAGAGCGGACGCCCCACCCTCGAATCAACGAGCCGGTCGATGAATCGAAGAATGACGGAAGGTTTTCCCTCGCGCGGGGAAACGAGGCGCGTCGATTTTCTCTTTCGGTCAGGGAGATTCGCTGATGCGACCGGCACGACCGCGACGGCGACTAACATCGAGACAATGATCGACGCGGAAATGGCGATCCCGATGTCCGAGAAAAGCTGCCCGGCTTCCTCCTCGATAAAGAGAATCGGGAGAAAGACGAGGACCGTCGTCATTGTGCCCGAAAGCACCGCCGACCAGACGTTTCGCACCCCGTCACGCGCGGCATCGAAGCGACTTTTTCCAGCCTGCCTCTCCTGCGCGATGCTTTCGAGGACGACAATGGTGTTGTCGATTGTCATGCCGATCGCGAAGGCAATCCCCGCGAGCGAGATCACGTTGATCGTCCGCCCGAGTAAAAGCAGTCCGATGAATCCCGCGACGATGCAGATCGGCATGCCCATCATCCCGATGAGCGTCGCCGATCCCGAGCGGAGGAAGAGAAACATCACGAGAGCCGCAAGGGCCGCGCCGATGAGGATATTCTGGACGACGTTGGCGACCGAGTCTTCGACGTAGCTGACGTCCTCGCTGCTGAGCGACATCTCGAGTCCATTCGGGCGAAGAAGGTCCTCATTGAGCTGCTCGACGAGCGGCAACATTTTCTCCTTGATCTCGATCACGTTCGATCCGGTCTGGCGCACGACGCTGACCCAGATGTTCGGACTTCCGTTTGAGTAATTTTTCCGCCGCAACTCCGCATGATCGAGGGACACTGTGGCGAGGTCGCGCAGTCGCACGATGGCATCACCGCGCCGCACGAGGATGAGATCCCGCATCTCTTCGAGGTCCTGAAACCGTCCCACCGTGCGGATGAGATAACGCCGTTTCCCACTGTCGAGATCGCCTGCAGAGACATCGGTGTTGCGTTCGCGAATGACGTCTCGCACTTCGGCGAGGGAAAGGTTTCGCTCCGCAAGGCGGGCAGGGTCAATTTCGATCCGGATCTGTCGCGGGGCACCGCCACTGAGACGGACCCGGGAAACCCCCTCGACCCGCTCCATGGGAGGGCGAATCTCGTCGTCGATGAAGTCCAGCATCATGTCGAGATCGAGACCCTTTGGATTACCCGGGAGAGGCACGGTGCGGAAATAGAGGAAGGGATTGTAGGAAAAAGAATCGGTCCGGATCACGGGTTCATCGACATTCTCCGGATAGGAAGGAACCTGGCTGAGGGCGTTGTTGACCTCGATGAGCGCTGCCTGCGTGTCGATTCCGTAGGGAAATTCCAACTCGACTTCGGCGCCTCCCGTCGTCGCGACCGAGGTCATGCGCTGGAGGTTCGGGAGGGTGCGGAGAAAGATTTCCTGCTCAATCAGGATTTCCTTTTCGACATCCTGCGGCGTCGCGCTCGGCCACGAGGTCTCGACCGAAATGATCCGCGTCTCAAGATCGGGGATCATCTGCACGGGGACGCGCATCGCGGCAACGATGCCGAGAAGGAGGGTCATCGCGACGACGACCGCGACGAGAGTGCCGCGATGGAGAAGACCTTCGATCATGGTTTATTTGAGCGAAGCGGGTGACTGACGCGCGGTTTGTTCCCTCGGCTCGACGGCCTGTCCCTCGGCAAGCCCCTCGTTTCCGCGAACGACGACGCGTTCGCCGCCTTTGAGACCCACTTCGACTTCAACGGTTTCGCCGAGGCCGCCTGCTGGTTGGATGACGACGGAGCGGGCGATTTGTTTCCCGTCTTCATCTGTAACAATCCAAACCTTGGCACTTCCATCCGGGTAACGGGTCACCGCATCGCGCGGGATTGAAACGTTCGCGGGGCGGTTCGAGCGTGCTTTGAAGAGTGCGGTTCCGGACATGCCGGGCGAGGCGAGCTTGTCAGGATCGTCAAAGGTCACCCGGGTCATGAAAGTCCGGGAAACGGGATCTTTCACGGGAACGACCACGGCGATCTCCGCGACAAGCGGCTCGCCCCGAAACGCATCGAGGAGCACGGTCGCTTCCTCGACCTCACGAATCGTCGCGAGGAATTCCTGAGCGATCTGAAGTTCGAACCAGAGCGAATCGGTTTCGACTAACTCAAAGACGGTCGTGCCGGTCTCGACCCATTCGCCGGCTTCAGCGGCCTTGCGGGCGATCGACCCCGCGAAGGGAGCGACGAGACGGTGGCGTTCGATGCGTTCGAGTTGCTGCGCCTCGCGCACTTCGAGCGACTTCAGCTCAGCACCCCGGATCAGAGCCGTGGCAATGCGGGATGCAGCCTCGGACTTGGCAAAGGCCCCCGAGGCCGTGAGCGCCTCCACTTCCTTCCGCTCGCGCTCCGCGTCATCGAACTGAACGCGGGCAGTCTCGACTTCCGCCCTGATCAGTTCCAGCTCGATCTCGGCCAGTCGCGTGTCGAGGGTGAGGAGCAGCTCCCCTTTCTTAACGCGGCTCCCCGCATCTACCTTCACTTCCGCGACAAGGCCTTCGGTTCTGCACGAGAGTCCGGCCCGCCGTTGCGAGACGACCGTGCCCGTGAGCTTCAATTCCGTCACGAGCGTGTCGGTGCGAACGGCGGTGACTGTTTCGACGAGAGGGAGCGGGTCCTCATCAGCGAGCAATCCGGCAGAAAAGATCGCAAGGAGGCAGGGGAGTAGAAATAAGGTTCTCAACAGGGCGAAGAAACGACACGCACGGCGATAATTCAAGCGGCGTGAGGAAAGTAGCGGGGTGGGGGACAACCACGACTGTGCTACGACGGGGTCGCGGCTCCGGTCTGAATTGGCTTTGCCTGTCTTCGCTTCGCTACGGCTCTACCGAATCCGGCCGGGAGGGATTGAACAGGGTCGAGTCAGTGACCAAACAGGATTGCCTGTCCAAAGGGTTGAATCGAGACTCCGAATACGCTTTACTCCTGCCATGGAATTAAATCCCGGCGGACGCCCTGGAGGCGAAGTGAAGTTTCTCATCGGAGCGGTCATGAGCGTGCTCGGGGTGTGGCTCTTTTTTGATTCAGTCCGCTTCACGACCGGTCACATGGGGATGCTCTCCGGAGCGATGTCACGCGGGCGCGGCGGCGGCATGATGGAGACGACCTCGATGGGGATCGTCCTCGTGCCTCTTTTCGTCGGGATTATCGTCCTCTTCTTCGATGTCCGGAAAACGTGGGGATGGGTCCTTGTGGGATTGGGGATTGTGATTCTTGGTGTCGAAGTCGTAAGCCGCTTTCGCCCTATCATCGCGATTAAGGGGACGCATCTCTTTATGCTTATCATCCTGATGGCCGGGGGTCTCGGGATGATGTTGCGCGGGTATGTGGAGGATCGGAGATCTTCCGGAATGTCGAAGAAACGAAATACCCGGGGTCCAAAGGAATGACGAAGGGGTGAAGCTTGAAGGCGGGGGTAGTGGGTTTCTATTCGAGCATAGAGTTGAAGATCGTTCGGATTTTAGTCATTCGCTTTTCTTTCGGAATTGGGTATTTGGGTGTTTCGTCATTCTCACCGCTCCGCTGCCGTTTCCTCCATGCCTTCCTATTTCACGATTCTGTCCGCGACATTGCCGGTCTTCCTCGTCATGGGGATTGGATTCGGGTTTCATCGCTCGGGACTTCTCGGGGAAGAGGTTGAGCTCGGGGTCATGAAACTGGGGTTGAATCTGCTCTTCCCCTGCTTCATCCTTACGCTGGTTCCGGGAAATCCGGCGCTGACAACGATCTCGTCGGCGGTGTGGGCGATCGGGCTTGGTTTTGTTCTCGTCGTCATCGGGATCTCGGTGGCCTGGGTCGTCGCGCGCATCGGAGGGATTCGGAAAGGGCAGGGGTTGAGGACTTTTGCGATCAGCGCGGGGATTCAGAATTACGGCTTTCTCACTCTGCCTATCGTCGTGGCACTTTTCCCGGCAAATCCCGGCCCGGCGGGGCTCGTTTTTGTCCACGGGATCGGCGTCGAGATCGCGATGTGGACGGTCGGGCTTTCGGTGATGAGAGGGAAAGCGGGCTTAAAATCGATCATCAACGGGCCGTTTGTGGCGGTCTCTCTTGCGCTGCTTCTGAACTACACGGGCCTGTTTAAGTTCATCCCCGGCATCGCGACGACGACAATGGAAATGCTCGGGCGTTGTGCGGTGCCGATGGCGATTTTCATGATCGGGGCAACGATCGGTCGCTTCTTCAAGAGCGGGATCTTTCATGATGCCTTCCGCGTCGCGACTCTCAGTGTCATCGTCCGCCTCGGTCTCGTCAGCTGCGTCATCCTTGCGGCGGCAAAGTTCTTGCCCGCCCCTCCGGATCTGCAGCGATTGCTTGTCGTACAGGCTGCGATGCCTGCGGCGGTCTTTCCGATTGTCCTCGCGCGGCTCTTTGGTGGACAGCCGCAAGTGGCGATCCAAGTCGTCATCGCGACCTCGCTCGTGGGCATTCTCACCTCCCCCTTTGTGATCGGTTGGGGGCTGGCGTGGGTGAATCCGTAAATTTGGAATTCGATTCCTTGACTTTTCGCTGATAAAAAGTTTCTTGCGAGCCGTCGCTCACGCGACCGCACGCCTCCCGGTGTGTGAAACCGATTCGGCACGATAGCTCAGGGGTAGAGCAGAGGACTCATAAGCCTAAGGTCGGGAGTTCAAATCTCCCTCGTGCTACGGTTCGGTTTTATCGCTTTGATCTTGCTCTCTTTGAATGGGTGGAGCCAATCCGACCAGAGCGGAAAATCAAGATCAGGGGGTTGATTACGATCAAGATGAGCAAAGACGTTCACTGCTCGCAAGGAGCGCAGGGGGAGAATGCTTTAATTCTCATAATTTTGAAGCCTGAATAAATTTACAGGCCGGAAGTTTTGAGCTTTCTGAGGCGCAAAACGAGATTTGTATAAAATTGCTCTAAAATCCCCTTGCAGGACGGTGGACTCCGCCTATATTCCCGCCCCCCTCCCGCCACGACATCCAGCGGGAGGTTTTTTATCGGTTCTGCTCCCGTCCTGGACGAAAGCCAAGCCGGCCCCGGATGACAAGAATTTAATACCTGACGGAAACGTTATGCCAACTACCAGCCAACTCGTTCGCAAAGGAAGAAAGGACAAGATCACCAAGTCCAAGTCTCCCGCCCTCGACAATTGCCCGCAGCGCCGCGGGGTTTGTTTGCAGGTGTATACGCGGACGCCGAAGAAGCCGAACTCTGCGCTTCGTAAGGTTGCTAAAGTTCGTCTCACGAACGGTCAGGAAGTCATCGCCTACATCGGCGGTGAGGGTCACAACCTCCAGGAGCACTCGATTGTCCTGGTCCGCGGTGGCCGAGTGAAAGATTTACCAGGTGTCCGCTACCACATTGTGCGTGGCGCTCTTGATACGCTGGGTGTCGACGGTCGTAAACAAGCACGCTCCAAGTATGGCGCGAAACGACCGAAGGGGTGATAAGCTTGGGTTCTCCCAGTTTATCTCTCCGGCGATACGAATGTTTTAGCAACTGACTGAAATAATCCTATGTCCCGAAGAAAACGAGTCTATACAAAGCCCGAAAGGCGCGACGCTCGCTACGACAGTCCGCTCGTCGCGAAGATTGTATCCAAGGTGATGCATTCCGGAAAGCGTGCTCTCGCAGAGCGAATTGTCTATGCGGCAATTGATCGCGCCAATGAAGGGGGTGAATCCGTCGATCCTGTTGAGGTCCTCAACCGGGCGATTGAAAATGCTAAGCCTCGTGTCGAGGTAAAGAGTCGCCGCGTCGGCGGTGCGACTTATCAGGTGCCTCTTGAGGTATCGCTCGACCGTCAGGAGTCTTTGGCGATGCGATGGATCGTGAATGCTGCCCGCAGCAAGCGCGGAACGCCAATGCACGTTGCTCTTGGCAACGAGATAAAGGATGCGAGCACCAATCAAGGTGTCGTGATCCGTAAGCGTGACGAAACTCACAAAATGGCGCAGGCAAACCGCGCCTTTGCTCACTTCCGCTGGTAACCTGTCTTGTCAGTCGCCCTACAGACGGTTCTTCCTTCGACTCTCATGAGTGCTGGTCACAACTCTCCTGATCGTGCGTTTCCGCTTGAGCGGACTCGCAACATCGGGATTGCGGCCCACATTGATGCGGGGAAGACCACGCTCACCGAGCGTATCCTGTTTTATACGGGCATGATCCACCGTATCGGTGAGGTTCATGATGGGCAGGCGACGACTGACTGGATGGAGCAGGAGCGCGAGCGGGGGATTACAATTACCTCTGCGGCGGTCACTGCTGAGTGGGTCCAACTCGAGGAGGCCGGTCTCACCAAGTCTTTTCAGGGCGAGAAGCAGCGCATCAACATTATCGATACTCCCGGTCACGTGGATTTCACGGCCGAGGTCGAGCGTTCGCTCCGGGTTCTTGATGGTGCGGTGGTTGTGTTTTGCGGCGTTGCCGGCGTTCAGCCTCAGTCTGAAACGGTCTGGCGCCAGGCAACTAAGTATCACGTTCCCCGAATCATCTTCGTGAATAAGATGGATCGCGTCGGCGCTGACTTTAAAGCGGTCGTCGCTGATGTCCGTGAAAAGCTCAAGGCGAACGCCCAGCCGGTTCTCATTCCGATCGGTTCGGAAGAGGATCTCAAGGGTCAGATCGATGTCATCAACGGGAAGGCAGTTCTTTATTCTGATGATGATTTGCTCGGTTCGACCTACAAGGTGGCTGAGTTGGATGCGGGGCAGAAGGCTATTGCTGATGAGGCTCGTGAATCTTTGCTCGAAGCGCTCGTAGATGCTGACGAGGAGATTGGGTTGAAATTTCTCGATGAAGAGGAGATCACCCCTGCTGATATGAAGGCGGCGCTTCGCCGCGCGACGATTGCGAACAAGATTGTTCCGGTAGTCGGTGGTTCTGCTTTCAAAAATAAAGGGGTTCAGTATCTCCTTGATGCGGTTGTGGATTACCTGCCGAGTCCGCTTGAGGTTGTGCCGGCTCAGGGTACGGAAGTTGATGATGAGTCAGTCGTGGTGGAGGCGCCTGCTGATGACAGTGGAAAATTTTGCGCCCTCGCGTTCAAGCTTTGGTCTGACAAGTACGTCGGAAAGCTGGTCTTCATCCGTGTTTACTCGGGCTCTATTTCGAAAGGTGATCAGGTTTGGAATTCCCGAACGGGTCGCAAAGAGCGCGTCGGTCGTCTCATTCAGATCCAGTCGAATGATCATAGGGATATCGAAACCTGCTATGCGGGAGATATCGCTGCCATCGTTGGTCCGAAGAACGTCCGCACTGGAGATACGCTTCACGCGGAGAAGTTCGACATCATGCTGGAGCCGCCGGCGTTTCCTGATCCGGTGATCTCAATGGCGGTTGAGCCGAAGACGACGGCGGATTCTGATAAGTTGGCCGCCGCCTTGCAATCTCTCTCGGAAGAAGATCCGACCTTCGTCGTGAAGACAGACGAAGAGACTGGCCAGACGATCATTGCGGGAATGGGTGAACTCCACCTTGAGATCATTCAGTCGCGGATGGAGCTTGAGTCCGGCGTGAGGACGAATGCCGGGAAACCACAGATCGCCTACCGTGAGACGGTCACTTCAAATGCGGGTGGTGAGTATGAACTCGTGAAGCAGACGGGGGGCAGGGGGCAGTACGCAAAGGTCTCACTGAAGATTTCGCCGAGTAAGCGTGGTTCCGGCTTCACTTTTAATAATCGTATTGTTGGTGGAGAGATTCCGAAGGAGTTTTTCGCCGTCTGTGAAACAGGGGTAACTGAAGCACTTGGAAACGGTGTGATCATGGGTTACCCCGTGGTGGATGTTCATGTTGATCTCGTCGGGGGATCGAGTCATGACGTCGATTCGAATGAGCAGGCTTTCAAGATCGCGTCGATCCTGGCGATGCGCGATGCTTTCCAGAATGCGGGTTCGGTTCTTCTTGAGCCGGTCATGAAGGTGAATGTTGACCTCCCGGATGAGTATCAAGGCGACATCATTGGTGATTTGAATCGACGCCGCGGCAGAATTGCCGAAGTGGGTTCGAGGAACGGCGTGAGTGAGATAAGGGCTGAAGTCCCTCTCTCGGAAATGTTTGGTTATGCGACCGACATGCGCAGTCTCTCGAAAGGACGGGCGAGCTTCTCGATGGAGCCGCTTCAATTTGAAGAGGTGCCTGCGGCAATTGTGACGCGGCTCACTGAGCAATATGTGTAACAGGGGAATCCTGAATCAAAATTTAATTTAATCGGAACGACTGACATGCAGGGACAAAGTATTCGAATTCGGCTACGGGCATACGACTCACGACTTTTAGACAAGTCGACAGTCGATATCGTAGATACCGCAAAGCGCACGGGAGCACGGGTCTCAGGCCCGATTCCATTGCCGACACGGATTGAGAAATTCAGTGTTAATGCCTCACCTCACGTGAACAAGAAGGCCGCTGAGCAGTTCGAAATTCGGACACACAAGCGTCTCCTCGATATCGTCGAGCCAACGGCACGGACCGTGGATGAGTTGAAAAAATTGAACCTGCCTGCCGGGGTGGACATCACGATCAAGATCTAGTCTGACCATTGGTTGGTGAGACTTAGAAAGTATTAATTTCAAGCAAGAACGAGCGCAATGAGCATCGGATTGATTGGTAAAAAAGTAGGAATGACCCGCATCTTCAATGAAGACGGTGAAGCCGTAGCAGTGACTGTTATTGACGTCAGCGACAATGTCTTTCTCCAAAAGAAGACGGCTGATAAAGACGGTTACACGGCTGTGCAGGTTGGTTACGGTGATCAGAAGGAGTCGCGGATGACGCGAGCCGAAGCAGGTCACCTCAAGGCCAACGGGGCATCCCCTAAAACGAAGATTCTTGAGTTCCGACTCGAGAGTGATGATCATCTGCCCGACGGCGATCACCCTGGAGTAGAGCTTTTCGAGGCTGGTCAGTGGATCGACGTCATTGGCACTTCCAAGGGCAAAGGCTTTCAGGGGGTCATGAAGAGGTTTCACTTTTCCGGACAGCCAATGTCTCACGGTCACATGATGCACCGCCGTCCCGGTGGTGTGGGTGCCGGAACGGACCCGGGTCGTATTTGGAAGAACAAAGATATGCCCGGTCGTCATGGTAACTACCGCAAGACGATACAGAATTTGAAGGTCGTGCAGACCCGCCCGGAGGACAATGTGATCCTCGTGAGCGGAGCGGTTCCCGGTGCTAAGGGTGGCTATGTGGTCATTCGCCCGGCGATCAAGCACGAAACACCAGTTCAGACCTTCGGAAAGAGGGAAGCTCCTGAGGCGGCGGAAGCCCCTGCGGAGGAAGCGGCAGAGGGTTGATCCACTGACGAAAACTAAAAGAGATCAAGCATAGGAATTAATTTCATGGCTGCTAAAACTTTAGATATTGCAGGCGCTAAGAGCGCAAACATCACCGTCGTCGAGGACGGTGAACGTGGTCGTCAGGCCGTTCACGATGTCGTGGTGGCGATGCAGGCGAATCGCCGCACGGGCTCAGCGAACACCAAGACTCGTAGCGAAGTAGCTGCGACGGGTAAGAAACCGTTCCGCCAAAAAGGAACCGGTCGTGCTCGTCAGGGTGGTAATGCCTCCCCGATCCATCGCGGAGGCGGTGTCGCTTTCGGTCCCCGTCCGCGTGATTATTCGAAGAAGGTGAATCGCACGACAAGGCGTCTCGCATTCTCCAAGGCGCTCACTGAGCGCATTTCAGAGGGTGATGTTGCAACGATTTCCGACTTCAGTATCGCTGATGGAAAGACGAAGACCTTCGTCAAGGAGTTGTCTGCTCTTTCCGGTGATGTGAAGAGAACGCTCGTGATCGGAAATGATTTTTCTGAAGAGACGAAGCGTGCCGGTCGCAACTGCCAGTCCGTTCTTCTCATCACTGCCCACGAGGTGAATACGGAGCAGCTTCTTCACTACAGCAAGATCCTCGTCGTTGAAGGCGCTCTTGAAACTCTCGCGGCACGCACGGCTTAATTTTCAGAAAGGACTCATCGCATGAAAGATATTTTCCAAGTCATCGACACGATTCAGTTGAGCGAGAAGGCAACCCTTCTTGCGGAGACGAATAACGAGTATGTTTTTAAAGTGAACCCATCCGCGAACAAGCTTGAGATCAAGTATGCGGTTGAAAAGCTTTTCGGCAAAAAAGTCGAAGCGGTTCGCACTGCTAATTATCAGGGTAAGAAGAAGCGCGAGCGTCGCGCTGACTTTGGCCGAACCAAGAGCTGGAAGAAGGCATTCGTTCGCCTCGCTGAAGGTGAAACCCTCGAATTTGTTTAACTTTTAACGCCAGGAAATTATGGGCTTAAAATCCTTCAGACCAATCACCCCGTCCAACCGGTACAAGCTGCTCCCGGATTTCGAAGAGATCACAACTTCGAAGCCTGAGAAAAGTCTTTGCCGCCCCCTGAAAAAGTCAGGTGGACGGAACAATAACGGACGCATCACCTGCCGCCACAAGGGTGGGGGTCATAAGCGGAAGTATCGCCTCATTGACTTCAAGCGCACTCGTCGAGACGAGGTCGCGAAGGTTATTTCGATCGAGTATGATCCGAATCGCAGTGCCCGCATCGCTCTGATCGAGTATGGCGACAAGCAGCGCTCCTACATTCTGGCGCCGAAAGGTCTCGAAGTCGGCGCTGAGGTTTCTGCAGGCCCTAAGGCGCTCATCAAACCCGGTTGCGCGCTTCCTCTCGCGGACATTCCGACAGGAACGACGATCCATAACCTGGAGATCCTTCCCGGTAAAGGTGGTCAGATTGCTCGCAGTGCCGGTCAGTCATGTGTTCTTTCAAACCGTGAAGGTGACTATGCGTTGGTGAAGCTTCCTTCCGGTGAGATCCGCAAGGTCCACACTCGCTGCTACGCCTCAATCGGTCGCGTCGGAAACATCGAGCACGAGCAGGTCGTCAGCGCGAAAGCGGGGCGTTCACGCTGGCTCGGAATTCGTCCTACTGTCCGCGGTATGTGCATGAACCCTGTTGATCACCCGAACGGTGGTGGTGAGGGTAAATCAAAGTCCGGTGGTGGACGCCAGCACTTGAAGAGCCCATGGGGTCACGTCAAGGGGCAGCGCACCCGCCAGAAACACAAGGGCAGTGACAAATTCATTGTCGAGCGTCGCAAAGACAAGAAGCGCCGTCGTTAATTTCTACTCAATTTCATTTCTAACTCTTACCTAACACATGGGTCGCTCACTCAAAAAAGGTCCGTTCATTGATCAGAAGCTTCTGATCAAGATCGACAACATGAACGAAAGTGGACAGAAGCGTCCGATCAAAACCTGGTCGCGCCGCTCAATGGTCACTCCTGATTTTGTTGGTCATACTTTTCTCGTTCACAACGGGAAAGAGTTCACCTCAGTCTTCGTCACAGAAAACATGGTCGGGCACAAGCTCGGTGAATTTTCTCCGACTCGTCGCTTCGGTGGTCACCAGGGCCACAATCCTAAGATTAAAGGCTAGCCCGCGTCTCCCGCTTTCTTTTCACATGAATTTCAAACTCCATTCTTTCACTATTTTTGTGGCGGCTCTTGTCGCGATGATCGTGGTGGCGTGCAGTGGTGAGCTTCGCGCTGACGCGGAGTCGGTTGAGGTTCGTGAGTTGAGAGCTGCGCTGGTGATGTCTCAGCAGCAACTGCTTGAGGCAAGGGCTGACGCGGCGATTGCTGAGCAGCGTCGGAAAGAACTGATCGGGAGTCTCTCCGAGTCGGTTCGTGTCAGTGAAGAGCAGGTGGCCCGCGCACGGGAAATTGAGCTCAAGCTTCAGGCTTTCGGCGTTGATCTCCTTGCGAAGGAGGAAAATGGTCTTGAGCAGCGTCTGCTGAAGGCGGTTCGGGATCTCGACATCAGCCAGCAGGAGCTTGAGGCGTGTTCGTCGCAACTCCAGTCGTTGAGCGAAGGATTTCTCGCCTACCTTGCAGCAACCCCGGACGCTTCTGGTTCAAAGCGAGACTCCGCTCAGAAGGCGATCTCCAGAGCTGGCGAGGTTCTCTCCGGTATTTCGACCGCAGCGGAAGAGATTGCCCCCGGTGATCTCTCCGACTCACAGATTGTCAGTATCGACTCCGAGATCGGGCTTGTCGTTCTCGATGCGGGTCGCCGTGCCGGGCTTCGTGTCGGCACGCCTATTTCGATCCTGCGTGAGGATCGTCCCATTTACTCCGCGATGATTATTGATGTTCGCGATTCCATCGCCGGAGCGGTTCTTCAGGACCGTTTCGTCGATACTGAAACTGTTGCCGTCGGGGACGGCGTGAAGCTTCTCCCCAACCAATCCAATCTCTAACGATTTCATCACCTATAAAACCATGGATGTGACTTCCACTTATAAATTTGCAAGAATCTCTGCCCGAAAGGCGCGCGACGTCGCGAGAGAGATTCAGGGCCTCCCGGTTTCGGCGGCACTTGACCTGCTCAATTTCACTCCTCGTAAGGGAGCTGATCTGTTCGGCAAGACGATGAAGGCTGCTCTCGCTGATGCTGAGAACAATTTTGAGCTCGCTGTCGATGGTCTCTACGTGAAGAGTGCTGTTGTGGGCGAGGGGCCGACTTTCAAGCGTTTCAAGGCTCGGGCTCGTGGTTCGGCAGCATCGATTCGCAAGCGCACCAGTCACATCACTGTGATTCTCAGTGATGAAGTCCTCGGTGAAGCTGAGGCCCCGGCAAAACATGTTTCCAAATCAAGAGCAGAGGCTAAGCCTGCGAAAGCAGAGGCTAAGCCTGCGAAAGAGGAAAAGAAGGCCGCTCCTAAGAAGGAAAGTGCCGCCAAGAGTAGCGGAAGAGTTGACGAGAAGCTCGGAATGGTCTATGACTCCGCCCCCCCCGAATTTGACGATCTCAAGGAAATCAACGGTGTCGGTCCCAAGCTTGAGGAAAAGTTGAACTCAATCGGGATCTACAAATTTGAGCAGATTGCAGAATGGACGGAAGTGAATGTTGCTGAGTTCGACGAACTTCTCTCTTTCAAGGGGCGCATCGAGCGTGACGAGTGGATCGAGAAAGCGAAGCAGCTCCATGAGGAGAAGCACGGCTGATCATCAAATTTTATAACGATTTTATTATGGGACAGAAAGTACATCCAATCGGGTTTCGCCTGGCGGTCAACAAGGACTGGCAATCGAAGTGGTATGCTCCTGAGGGCGAATACGCCGACCAGTTGCACGCCGACCTGAAGATCCGCCGTTACCTTGATAACCGCCTCCAGAAAGGTGCTGTTTCCAAGGTGGTGATCGAGCGCGCCTGGAACAGTGTTCGGGTCACTCTCCACACTTCCCGTCCCGGTCTAATTATCGGTAAGCGCGGTGCTGAAATCGAGGTGATGACTAATGAGATCGGCAAGATGTGCGGTCAGTCTTCGGTCAAGATCGACATCTTCGAAATTCGCCAGCCTGAGCTGGATTCCTCCTGGGTTGCTGCGCAGGTTGCGACACAGCTTGAGCGCCGTGTTTCTTTCCGTCGCGCCATGAAGCGTGCCATTCAGACCGCGATGGACTTCGGCGCTGAAGGAATCCGGATCCGTGCCGCAGGACGTCTCGGTGGTGCTGACATTGCCCGCTCCGAGCAGTATCGCGAGGGGAAGGTTCCTCTCCAGACCCTTCGTGTTCCGATCGACTATGGTTTCTGCGAGGCAGAGACGGTATGGGGGATCATCGGGGTCAAGGTTTGGATCAATAAGAAGGAAGACACCGGTGAGGAGCCTCGCAAAGGTGGTGGAGATCGCCGTCCCGGTGGAGATCGCCGTCCCGGTGGAGGTCGTGGCCCTGGCGGAGGTCGTGGCCCTGGCGGAGGTCGTGGCCCAGGTGGCCCTGGCGGAGGTCGTGGTCCTGGCGGAGGTCGTGGTCCTGGTGGATACGGCGGCGGCGGAGGTGGTCGTCCGAGATAATTTTTCGAGTGATAGAATTTTAAAGCGAAGAAAGGAAATTTGTTATGCCTTTAATGCCCAAAAGAGTGAAGTTTCGTAAGACCCATCGTGGGAGCCGTGCCGGCAATGCGCAGCGCGGAACGAAAGTGAGTTTTGGAGAGTATGGTCTCCAGTGCCTCGGTCGCGATTGGATCACCAACCGCCAGATTGAAGCTTGCCGTATTTCGATTAACCGTTACCTCAAGCGTAAAGGTAAGGTTTGGATTCGAATCTTTCCTCACAAGCCGGTCACGGCTCGTCCGCCTGAGACCCGAATGGGTAAAGGTAAGGGGCCTGTTGAGCACTGGGTGGCTGTGGTTCGTCCCGGCACGATGATGTTTGAAATCTCGGGTGTATCCGAGACCGCTGCGAAGGAGGCCTTCCGTCTCGCTTCGAATAAGCTCGGCGTTCGTTGCCGTTTCGTCCGTCGTGAGGACCAGTGATTAGTTTTTACCTATTTTATTCATGGCTAAAAGTACAAGTGATTTGCGTGAGCTGAGTGTCGACGAATTGGCGACACGCCGCCGCGAGTTGAAGGAGGAGGCTCTGAACCTGCGTGTGCAGAAGGAAAGTGGTCAGCTCGAAAACCCCTCCCGGCTCCGGGTGATTCGCCGCGAAGTGGCTCGCATCGAGACTCTGCTGACAGAAAAGCGGAATGCAGAGGTTTCTGCCTGATCGCCGGAGTAACCGTTAGATTTAAATATATTTAAAAGGACACATGAGTGAGTCAGTAAACGAGAAAAAGGTTGGTCTTCAGAAGACCCGGGTCGGAGTGGTCACATCGGATGCCATGACCAAAACGATCGTGGTGGAGGTGATGCGCCGTGTTCCTCATCCGCGTTTCAAAAAGATCGTGAAGAGAACCTCAAGGTTCTTTGCGCACGATGAAGAAGAGTCAGCGAAGGTCGGGGACCGAGTTCTCATTGAAGAGACCAAGCCTCGCAGCAAGAAGAAGTGTTGGGAGCTTAAGGAGGTTCTCTCTCACTAAACCCTTTTCCACCCGGTCAGGGCGTGTCGATGAAGAACGCTGATGCAGGGAGAAGCAATCGAATAAAATTTAGCATTTACGAATCATGATCCAAATGGAATCCAAGGTCCAGGTAGCGGATAATACCGGTGCTCGTGTGGCCAAGATGATCGGAGTTATCGGAAAGCGTTCGCGCTCCGCAGGGGTGGGCGATGTGATTACAGCTCACATTCGGGAGTCAATTCCGACTGCCAACGTCAAGAAGGGTGAGGTGGTTCGTGCTGTTGTCGTGCGCACAGCGGCTCCGATTCGTCGCTCTGACGGTTCAATTCTTCGCTTCGACAGCAATGCGATAGTGATTATTGACGCTAATAAAAACCCGCGTGGAACCCGTATCTTCGGACCGGTTGCCCGCGAACTCCGTGAGCAGAACTTCATGAAGATCGTTTCGCTCGCACCGGAAGTATTGTAAGACGAACCTCCACTGAGGAAATTTAAGATCATGGCTAAGCGAGTAAAGACTCACGTGAAAAAGAATGACGAGGTTGTAGTGATCTCCGGAAACCACAAGGGGGAGGCAGGTCGCGTTCTTCAGGTGTTTCCTGAAAAAGGACATGTCCTCGTCGAAGGTGTTCGTTTGATTAAAAAGCATGCGAAGCGCTCCCAGGACCGCCCGGAGGGCGGTATCATTGAAAAAGAGGGGCCGATTCACATTTCAAATGTGAAGCTCGCAGCATCCAAGTAATTAAGATTTAGCAGGAATTAACGAGATGGAGCCAGCACTCAAATCGATATACAAAGACAAGGTCGTGACCGGCCTGAAGGAGAAGTTCAACTACGCGAACATCCATCAGATCCCCGGGATCGAGAAGGTGGTGCTCAATACCGGCTTTGGCCGTGAAGAGGATCGCAAGGCGGCGGCGGAAAACGTGATCGAAGACATCGGTAAAATCACCGGTCAGCGCGCTGTTCCAACGAAGTCCAAGATCGCGATTTCAAACTTCAAGCTTCGCATCGGTGATACCATCGGTGCCCGCGTCACCCTGCGTGGTGCCCGGATGTGGGAGTTCCTTGATCGCTTCATCAACGTGGCTTCACCGACGATTCGCGACTTTCGCGGTCTTTCTCCGAAATCGTTTGATGGAAACGGCAACTACACTACCGGCGTGAGTGATCACACCATCTTTCCTGAAATCGAACTCGACAAGGTGAACCGTTCGATCGGGTTCGACATGACGATTGTGACGACAGCCAAGACTGACGACGAGGCTCGCGAGCTTCTCACTCTCCTTGGTATCCCGTTTCGCAAGCCCAACGCTGCGGCCTAACGCCGACCAAATTTATTTTATTACCTATTAACCAACTGAAAAAATGGCTGTAGTCAGTGATCCCATTTCAGACTTCCTTACCCGCTTCAAGAACGCCACGATGGCGCAGAAGGAAGATTTCTCGGCTCCTTATTCCAATGTGAAAGAGGAAATCGCCCGCATTCTCAAAGAGGAGGGTTACCTCTGGTCTTACGAGAAAGTCGGCGAGGGTCATAAGGCCGTTATCGTCGGAAAGCCCCGTTACTCAGGGCACACTCCTGCGTTGAAGAATCTTAAGCGTGTGAGCCGTCCAGGTCTTCGTCAGTATGTGGGCTGTGAGGACATTCCGAAGGTTCTCGGAGGCATGGGTATCGCCATTGTTTCGACTTCAAAAGGAATCATGGCAGGTCACTCTGCCCGGAAGCAGAATATCGGGGGGGAACTCCTGGCTCTCGTCTGGTAAGGCGGGCCGAATTGAATTACTTAATAAGGCAACATTTCTACAGCTATGTCGCGGATTGGAAAAAAAGAAATTACTCTTCCTGAGAAGGTTGAGATCAAATTGGGGGATGACTCCGGTATTTCGGTGGAAGGCCCGAAAGGAAAACTGGAGTGGACCATTCCTGCCGGTATCGCTGTGGAGCAGGAGGATGGCTCTGTTCGGGTGACTCGTGCTTCCGAGGAGCGGACCGTGCGTGCCCTCCATGGCACTGCTCGAAGCCTTATTGCCAACATGATCGAAGGCGTTTCGAGCGGTTACGTTCGTGAGCTTGAAATCCAGGGCGTTGGTTTTCGTGCCGCTGTCAAAGGCCAGGATCTCGACTTAAGTCTTGGTTTTTCGCACCCGGTCCTTCACCCTATTCCTGCTGAACTCACTGTAACGGTTGAGGAAAACACCAAGATCAAGGTGGAAGGAATCGACAAGCAGCTCGTTGGTCAGTTCGCTGCTGACGTTCGTTCCTACTATCCGCCTGAGCCGTACAAGGGTAAGGGAGTTCGCTACAAAGATGAGTACGTTCGCCGTAAGCAAGGTAAGAGCGTCAAGTAACCGTAATTTTTAAATCAAAAGGACACCATGAGTCTTTACATTCGTAAACAAGCCCGCGCTAAAGTTCGTCGTCGCATCCGGAAGAAGATTTCCGGAACCGCAGAGCGCCCACGTCTTGCTGTGCACTTCTCGAATCAGAATGTGTATGCCCAGCTCATTGACGACGAGGCCGGTCGCACTCTTGCGGCAGCTTCCACGCTGGACAAGGAAGTCGGCATTAAGGGATCGAGCCAAAGTGCTGCGATTAAGGTGGGCGAGGCGGTTGCGAAGCGGGCGAAGGACGCCAAAATCGAGACGGTAGTTTTTGACCGCGGTGGATTTCAGTTCCACGGCAAGGTCAAGGCGCTCGCTGATGCCGCGCGTGAAGCAGGTCTTAATTTCTAATTTTATTTTAATGAGCGAAGAAACCAAAGACGACAACGCACCGGCAGAGGAAGTCATCGAAGAGGTGAGTGCTTCCAGCGAAGCTGCTCCTGCTGAAGAAGCTCCTGCTCCGGTTGAGGAGGTTGCGGCTGCCCCTGTTGAAGAGGCTCCCGCCGAAGGGGCTCCAACAGCAAAGGAAGACGCACCGGAGGAAGCTCCCGCCGCGACCGAAGAAGCTCCTGTGGAGGCTGCTTCTCTTGAAGCCGCTCCTGTTGAAGCCACTGCTGCTGAGCCTGAGAAATCAGAGAAGCTTAAACGAGCCGAAGAAATTTTGCGCTCTAACGCGCCTCATTCCCAGCGTGGAGAAGACCTTGAGAACGCTTTTGAAAAGGTTGTTCACATCAACCGCTGTTCGAAGGTGGTAAAGGGTGGACGTCGTTTCAGCTTCAGCGCTCTTGTCGTCAGTGGTGATCGCGAAGGCCGTGTCGGCTTCGGTTTCGGTAAGGCTCAGGAAGTATCCGAGTGCATTAAGAAGTCGAGCGAGGCTTCCCGCAAAGACATGGTTAAGGTGAACATCACCGAAAACACAATTCCCCATCCGGTGATCGGGGAACATGGTGGCGGTCGCGTCATGCTCCGTCCCGCTTCTCCTGGAACCGGGTTGATCGCCGGAGGTGGTGTCCGTGCGGTTGTCGAAGCAGCAGGCATCAAAGATGTTCTTGCTAAGTCGATGGGATCGAACAACCAAGCGAATGTGGTAAAGGCGACGATTAACGCGCTGGAGCAGCTTCGCACTAAAGAAGAAATTTACTCCCTTCGTGGCAAAAAGCTTGCCGAGAAGAAGGCCCTCTAATCTCATTTTAAGAGCTCAATCAGATGAAACTTCACGATTTATCCCCCACTCCCGGTTCCCGTCATCGCCGTCGTCGCGTCGGTCGTGGAGAAAGCTCCGGTCTGGGTAAGACCAGTGGTAAAGGCCATAAGGGACAGCAGTCCCGCTCCGGCGCTTCGATCCGTCCCGGCTTCGAAGGTGGTCAGATGCCGCTTGCTCGTCGTCTTCCTAAAAAGGGTTTCAATAATGCCCAGTTCAAAACCAAGTTCGCGATCGTGAATGTGAAAGATCTCGAAGTGAAGTTCTCTGAGGGCGACACCGTGAACGAGGAGTCTCTCCGCGCATGTGGGCTGGTTCAGGGCATCTATGACGCAATTAAGGTTCTCGGAAATGGTGACATTGCCAAGAAGCTCACCGTGGATGTTGATAAGGTTTCTGCTACCGCTAAGGAGAAAATCGAGAAGGCTGGTGGTTCCGTCGCGGAATCTTAACCGGCGCTTTGCGATCTCGGTGAACCTGAATCAGGGTCCTAAACCCTAGTGAGGGTATCCAATCTTGATGCAGGTCGCAGACCCTATTGAATCACTGACCTGACCCTGTTGGGTGGCGGAGCAGCCCCCCGATTTCCCACCAGAATTCCCCTTCATGATCTCCGCATTTGCAAACACGTTTAAGATCCCCGAGCTCCGCTCCCGGATCCTTTTCACCCTTCTCGTCGTTGTCATTGTCCGCCTTGGAGCGGTCGTGACCCTTCCGGGAGTTGATGCCAACGTCCTCCAGGACTGGTATGGTCAAGTGCAGGAGCAGTCGAACGACAGCCGTGGTCTTACTGCGGTGCTGGCGTTGATGAACGTTTTCAGTGGCGGTGGCCTTCAGAACTCCGCGCTCTTTGCGTTGGGGATTATGCCCTACATTAGTGCGTCGATCATGACGCAGCTTCTGACAGCGGTGGTTCCCTCGCTCGGAAAGCTTTCCCGCGAAGATGGAGGGCGTCAGAAGATCAGCATGTACACGCGGATCCTGACGATCATTCTCTGTTTGTTCCAGGGCTGGATGCTCGCGAAGTCTCTGGTCACGCCGGAAGCGAACCCGTTTCTAAGGGACATCGCCAATGACTCGACGCGTGAACTCGTGCCCGAAGGGGGACTCTCTTTCATTATTACGACCGTGATTATTATCACAGCCGGGACGATGTTCCTTATGTGGCTAGGTGATCAGATCACCGAGCGTGGCATCGGTAACGGGGTTTCCATCATTATCACGGTGAATATCATTTACGCCCTGCCCGGTGCGCTCTTCCAGGTTTACAACACCTACGTCGCCTCTGCGGGAGACGATCCGTTGCGATCTTTCCAGTTAGTCGCCTTGTTGGCTTTCCTCTTCTTTGTCGTCGCGGCGGTCATCTCGATCACTCAGGCGCAGCGTCGTATCCCGATCAATTATGCGAAGCAAGTTCGCGGGGGCAAGATGTATGGCGGTCAGTCTCAGCACATGCCTCTGAAGGTAAACTATGCCGGTGTCATGCCGATCATTTTCGCTCAGGCGATTCTCATGTTTCCTTCCCAGATTATCGGGTGGGCTTTCCCGAATGAGCAGTGGGCGCGGCAGTTGGCAATCACGCTTGGTGGCGGTGGCAGCGGCATCGTTTTCTATGGCCTTACCGGCCTCATGATTTTCTTCTTCAGCTACTTCTGGGTCGCGACAATGTTCCAGCCGAACCAGATTGCTGACGATCTCAAGAAGAACGGCGGATATATCCCCGGAGTCCGCCCTGGTAAAGCCACTGCCGAGTTTCTCGACCGCACGATGAGTCGCCTCACTTTTGCGGGCGCGATTTTCCTGACAATTATCGCAGTTCTTCCTCCGATTTTGACGGCTCTCATGGGAGTTCCTCCGCTTGCGGCTCAGTTCTTCGGTGGCACCGGCCTGCTTATCATGGTCGGCGTTCTTCTCGATGTGATGCGCCAGGTGGAGACTCACCTGATTCAGCGCCACTATGACGGCTTCCTCAGAAAAGGTCGTATTCGTGGTCGTTTTGATCGTCCCGGTGGTCAGGGTGCGGCAGCGAGTGGAAGCCAGATTATCTGGTTGTTGGTGCTCGCAGCTGTTCTTCTTATTGGTGGAATCGTTTATTTCCAGATCGCTGCGAGCAAGTAACGCTTCTGGTGTCCGTTGACAATGGCCAAGCGTAAATCCAGAATCCAGCTTCGACACGGAAGCGAAGCCGATGGGTTGCGCGAGGCAGGTAAGATTGCTGCCGCTGTTCTCCGGAAGTGTGCTGAGATGGTCGCTGCCGGAGTTACCACCGGTGAAATCGATGCGGCGGCACGCGACTGGATCGCAGAAGCCGGCTGCAAGAGTGCTTTCCTTGGTTACAAAGGATTCCCCGGACAGATTTGTATTTCCGTGAACGAAGAAGTCGTTCACGGGATCGGTGGGGATCGTGTTTTGAACGAATCGGACATCGTGAAAGTGGACGTCGGGATCGAGACTCCAGCCGGTTGGATCGGGGATAATGCAAAAACGATTCCCGTCGGCAATATTTCAGATGCGGCCGAAGCTCTTCTCGCCGCGACCGAGGCCTCGCTCTTTGCGGCGATTGCCTGTGCGCGGGAAGGTGAGTTACTTTCGAATCTTTGTGGATCTGTGGAAGATCACGTCGCCGGGCTCGGATACACGGTCGTGAAGCAGTTTGTCGGACACGGCGTGGGACGACAGCTCCACGAAGAGCCTCAGGTTCCAAATTATTGGGATGAAGAGGAGATGCGAGGCCGCCGCTTTAAGAACCCCCGCCTCCAGGCCGGGATGGTTCTCGCGATCGAACCAATGGTGAATGCGGGGACGGATGAAGTCCTCATTCTCGACGATGACTGGACGGTGATCACGGCCGATCGGGCTCTGTCGGCCCACTTTGAACATACGGTTCTCATCACCGATGGAGAACCTGAAATTCTGACTCCGAGAGCGCGCAGTTACGAGCCGGCAAGCCTCTGAATTGCCTAATCGAGCGGAGAAACAAAAAACTTTTAAAAAACGAACTAAAAATTGGATCAATCCAGTAAACACGAGTTGCGATAAGGAAAATCTGTGTTACTCATTCCGTCCTCACGCCAAAAATCGGCAGGAGGAGTCTGCGGAAAGGGTGGCTTGATCAGAAAGTATCTCCTCCTCAACAAACGACTGACACAAAAACTGTCTCATGAAAGTAAGGCCATCTGTTAAAAGACTCTGCATCGACTGTCGCGTAGTTAAGCGCCAGGGCGTTCTCCGCGTGATTTGTAAAAACCCGCGCCACAAGCAGCGTCAGGGCTAAGCTATTTTTTCATTTTTAATTTATACCGGTTATCTAGCAATGGCACGTCTACTTGGAGTCGAAATCCCGAACGAAAAGCGCATCGAAGCGGCTCTTCCTTACATCTACGGAATTGGAAGAAAGACCGCGACGAAGATCCTCGAGGAGGCCGGCGTTGATAAAGATATTCGCACGGGCGAACTGAACGACGAGCAGCTCGGAAAAATCGCCGGTGCCATCACGGGCGGCAGCGTCATGATTGAGGGCGATCTTCGCCGCGAGATTCAGGGTCACCTTAAGCGTCTCACATCGATCAACTGCTATCGCGGTCAGCGCCATCGCCGGGGACTTCCTGTTCGCGGACAGCGGACCTCGACGAACGCACGCACCCGTAAAGGCCGTAAGAAGACGGTGGGTGTGATTCGTAAATAATTTTTAATTGAAGTAAGAGCATGGCTGAAGAAGAAAAGTCTGAAGAGGTAACCGAAGAGGTTGCTGTATCCACCCCCGAAGCATCGGCTGTAGCAGTCGAGGTATCTGAGCCAGCGCCCGCCGCAGCTCCAGGGACTCCAGCGGCGGAACCTGCCGCTCCCGCACCGGAGGCGCCCAGAGAAAAAGAAAAGCCCCGCACTGCTGAGGATATTTTCCTCGAGCTTGAAGGAGCGGAGGGGGCAGAGGCTCCCAAGATTCTCAAGGCGAAGTCTAGCAAGAATGTTCACAACGGTGTCGTTCATGTTGCTGCTACTTTTAACAATACGATCGTTTCGGTCAGTGATGCGAACGGCAATGTGATCGGATGGTCCAGTGCCGGTAAAATGGGCTTCCGCGGCTCACGTAAGAGCACCGCGTATGCTTCGCAGTTGGTTGCTCAGGACGCGTGCCGTCAGGCTATGGCCCACGGACTCAAGCAGGCCGAGGTCAGGGTCAAAGGTCCCGGTGCAGGTCGCGAGTCCGCAGTTCGTGCGGTTCAGGGACTTGGGATCGACGTCATGAAGATCACTGACGTGACACCGATTCCTCACAATGGCTGCCGTCCGAAGAAGGCTCGTCGCGTTTAAGAATATTCTCACTTAGCTTTACCAGACAAATGGCAAGATACACAGGTCCAACCGACAGAATTAGTCGCCGCTACGGGGTTGCCCTGTTCGGTCCTTCGAAGGCGTTTGAGCGTCGCCCTTACCCTCCCGGCCAGCATGGTGCTCGCGGAGCGCGACGTAAGCAAAGTGACTACGCAATTGCACTCGCAGAGAAGCAGAAGCTTAGGATGCAGTATGGTCTCCTTGAAAAACAGTTTCGCCGCTATTTTACAGAAGCTCAGCGTCGCCGTGGGATTACCGGAGACATTCTTGTTCAGCTGCTTGAGACCCGTCTCGACAATGTTGTCTACCGTCTCGGTCTCGGTAACACTCGTCGTGCCGCGCGTCAGTTCGTCGGCCACGGGCATGTTTCTGTGAACGGCAAGCGCGTCGATATTCCTTCCTATTGCGTTAAACCCGGTGACGTTGTCTCCGTCGGCGCAGGGACCCGCTCTCAGCAGCTTGGACTGCGTGCGGTCGATCTTACTTCCGCCCGTCCTTTGATGGATTGGCTGAGCTTCGACGGTGAGAAGCTTACGGGAACGATGGATCGTATCCCTGAGGCCGATGAGATTGACACCATGGTGAACGTCCAGCTGGTGGTCGAGCTTTACTCACGTTAATCTCTCCCATTTCTTTTACAGCAATGTGACATTCGGTGCTCTTACGACATCCGAATGTCACATTTTTGTTGATAGGACGAATTGCCTTTAAGAATCAAGTGCTCCTCGTTAAGCTTTACGTCCTTTCATTTATCCTCCCTTTAAATAATCTCCAATTTTGATGAACATGTTTCGATTTGCTCTCCCTCTCGCTTTCTTAGTAACCAGCCTCGCGAGTTCGGTGATGGGATTTGCGCAGGATACAGTGGAGGAAAAAGCCAGGCAACTGATGGAGGAGCATAAAGGTGCTCTCGTGGTCATCACCGCGAAAGGCCAGCTCGAAGCGAAGACATCCGGCGATCCTCTTCCGGCGCGTGATCAACAACGACGCACGCTGGGGGTCACGATTGGCGATGACGGGCTTGTCGTGGTTTCCAATTCCGCGATTGATGCGAGCCTCGGTCTCGAAGGTCAGCAGGCAAAGATGGATGAAACGGTCGTCACGATTCAGAGCGCAAAAACCGTTTTCAGCGAAGTCGAGATCAGCTACGGCGATTCCACCCTGCTCAGCGGGAAAGTGGTGCGTCAGGACGTGGAGGCCGACGTGGCATTCATCATGCCGGATCAGGAAGAGGCGAAGGCCTTGAGCAAAACATTTCAGAAAGTGGATCTCGCTCAGTTTGCCGCGACGGCCGATGCGGCGGACCGGGTCGTTGGCTTGTCCCGTTCCTCAGCAGTCTACGGTTACATGCCTACGTTGGTGATGGGGCGAATCACCGGGGTTTACAAAGGAGATCGAACTTATTTCGTGACCGATGCTGGAACCGCGCAGGGAATCCCCGTCTTCACGATCGATGGGAAGCCACTTGGTTTGACAGTCGTGCGAATCGTTGACGGAAAGCCGTCCGGTGTCCTCGGTACCCTTTCGGCAGGTTCGATCCAGGTGATGGCAAACCTTGCCCGCGAAGCGGCGAAGTAATTGCCCTGATATTTCAAGGGCCGGTTACGTTTCAATAGCGGGCCGGCCTTTTTTGTGTCCGGAAGAAGGGGAATATCATGTGTAAGACAGCGTACGAAAAGCTTGTGGAACTGGGAGAGGAGGTTCAACTGGTCGGTGATACCCAGGCCTTGCTGAGTTGGGACCAGGAAGTTCTGATGCCACCGAAAGGGCTCGAATATCGTGCCAGGCAGATGGCCTGGTTCAGTGGCTGGGTGCATGACAAGCAAACCGATTCGAAAGTCGGCGAGTGGATCGAAGAGGCGGAGTCTGAATTGTCCGCTGACTCCGATGAAGTGACGAATGCCAACCTTCGTGAATGGAAGCATGGATTTGAACGAGAGACGAAGCTCCCGCGTCGACTCGTCGAGGAATTTGCTCTCGCACAGGTTCATGCGAAATCAGCCTGGGCGGAGGCGAGAGGGAAGTCTGAGTTTTCGATCTTCGCTCCTCATTTGCAGAAACTCGTTTCTCTCTGCAAGGAGCAGGCAGAATGCTGGGGTTATACCGGGACTCCCTACGACGGGCTTCTCGATAAGTTTGAGCGAGGGGCCTCAACGGTTCGGCTCACGGAAACGCTGAACGATCTCAGGAAGTCGCTGATTCCAATCGTGGAAGAAGCGACCGCCACCCCGCCGTTTGATCGAAGTTGTCTTGAAGGGCATTATTCGATCGAGAAACAGAAGGCCTTCAATCATGAGGTGGCCGTGGCGATGGGCTTCGATTTCGAGGCGGGTCGCATTGATACGGCGGTGCATCCATTTTGCTCAGGGATGGCACCGCACGACACCCGGTTGACGACACGATACGACGAGACTGATTTTCTCAGTTCACTGTTTGGCGTCCTCCATGAGGCAGGTCATGGGCTCTATGAGCAGGGATTGAAAGGGGAACTTCGCGGGCAACCGGTGGGGAATGCGGTTTCTCTGGGGATTCATGAATCACAATCCCGGCTCTGGGAAAACCACGTTGGAAGAAGTCACGCCTTTTGGGAGCGGTGGCTCCCGACGGCAGCAAAATATTTTCCTCATCTCGCGTCGGTTGATGTCGAGACGATGTATCGCGCCGTCAATCAGGCGAATCTTAGCTACATCCGCGTTGAGTCCGACGAGGTCACCTATGATCTGCACGTCCTTCTTCGGTTTGAAATCGAAAAGCTGATCTTCAGTGGGGACTTGAGCATTGATGAAATTCCCGATGCGTGGAACTCTCGATTCGAAACTTACTTCGGTTTGCCGGTTGAGGACAACGCCAACGGCTGCCTTCAGGACATCCATTGGAGCCTCGGGATTTTCGGCTACTTCCCGACTTACAGTCTTGGGAATATCAACGCGGCCCATCTCGCGGCGGCGGCACGTTCGGACGCCTCGATAAAATCCGACATGGACGCCGGCGACTACTTGAGTCTTCTAACCTGGATGCGTGAAAAGATCCACAAAAGGGGCAGCATCCTCATGCCGGATGATTTGGTGGCCGAGGCGACCGGAAAGCCGGCTGATGCGAAGGCTCTGATCAATCATCTTCGCGACCGCTATTTGCCCGGATCATGAATCTTTTTCGGGTGATAGCGCTCTTGATTTTTGGCCTGGGGATTACCTCGCCTAGTGCGGAAGAGACGGCGAGAGCCAGCGCCTTCACGGAAGCCGCAAAATCTCGGATCGAAGAAAAACCAAGTGTTAAGGGCGACGCAGAAGGTTGGCTCTTTCTCGTCCGTGAACTCCGTCATCTTTCGACCGGTCGCTTTTGGGAAAAACCGTGGGAGGAAGTGGCAGCGAACGCAACGGACCCCGTTCCATCAATGGTGGAGTTTAAGCACCTTCTCGAAGAGAGAGGAATCAAGCTGGTTCTCGTGCCGGTCCCGGCGAAGGCCCGCGTCTACCCCGAAAAGCTCGATCAAAATTTCGCTCCGGGTGATGCCGGGGAAATCACTCCGTTTCTTGAGCTACTCCGTTCTCAGGGCCTCACGGTGATTGATCTCGAAGATCATTTTCGCGGCCGTCGTGAAGCGGGTGATCTCACCCAATGGTATTGCGCGCAGGATGCTCATTTTTCGCCTGCGGCGATTGTGGCATTGGCAGAACTCGTCGGGGCGGAACTTGGGGTTAAATCGTCTGAGTCGAGAGCCATGACCTTGTCGGAGAAAGAAATTTCAATCACCGGCGACCAGGTCGCCGGCAGTGAGTGGGAAGGAAAGCTGCCGGGTGAAAACCTCACCTTGCGCTCAGTTACAAGCCAGGGCAATCGGGGCGTCGAATCCAATCCCGAAAGTCCGTTCCTGCTCATGGGCGACAGTCACACCCTTGTGTTCCATCAAGGAAAAGAAAATGGGATGCACTGTCGCGGGGCGGGGCTGCTTGACCATTTGTCCTATCGCTTCGGCGAGGCTTTTGATCTCGTTGGGGTGAGGGGCTCCGGCCTAGTCCAGGTCCGGAAGCAGCTCTATTACCGGGCGACGGCGGAGCCGGGATTCTGGGATCGGAAAAAGCTCGTCGTTTGGGTTTTCAGTGAGCGGGAATTCACGCAATCGACGGATCGCATCATGAGCATTCCGCTGGACCGCTGAGGAGACGTTGTTGGCGAAACTAAGCGTTTACATTGGTCCGCAAGTTGCTATTCTCGATCGCGGGTAGGAGATTATCCCGAAACTGAATGGACATTTCCCATACTGCTCCGATTAAGCCCTTGAGCAAAAGGGCGCGAATTGAGCCAGCGACGCTGGAGGATCTCCCGCGCCTTGTGGACTTGACGATGGCTTTGTTTGAGATTGAAGCCGACTTCGTTCCAGATCGTCAAAAACAGGAGCGTGGCTTGCAATCGATTCTCGAACAGCCGAGTCGTGGCCGAATTTTTGTGGTGCGAACCGACTTTGAAATTATCGGAATGGTGAACGTGCTCTTCACCATCAGTACGGCGATGGGAGGTTTTGTAATTCTCCTGGAGGATGTGATCATTCATCCTGACTTTCGGCGCCAGGGTTATGGGACCGAACTCGTGAATTACGTCGTGAATTTTGCGAAGCGGAAGGACTTCATGCGGATCACGCTCCTCACGGACAAGATCAGTGCTGAGAGCCAGCGCTTTTTTCAGAAGCTCAGTTTTCAGCATTCGCACATGATTCCGATGCGGTTGAATCTTTAGTCGCTTCCTTTTCCTGGTCTTCGAGAGTGATGATAGATGCTCATCTTCATCTTCAGGATTGCGGCAACAAGACGGACGCTCTTGAAATTTTGAGTCAGTTGCGCGGTATCGGGGTCACTTGCCTGATGGTCAACGGGACCTCTCCTCATGATTGGAACGCGGTCAGCGATTTGGCGACTGAGAGCCCTGAAGTAGTGCCTGCGTTCGGGGTTCATCCATGGAAAGTGGCCGGTGTTTCCAATGAGTGGGAGGCGCAGTTGTCCTCCCTTCTCACCGCTTTCCCGGACGCCGGAGTGGGGGAGGTCGGTCTCGATAAATGGATTCCTGATTGTGACCTGCCCCTCCAGAGAGATTTGTTTCTCAGGCAGCTTGCTTTGGCTCATCGATTCAAGCGTCCTGTGACGGTTCATTGCCTGCAGGCATGGGGAAGTTTGCTCGATTGCCTCGAGGAGGGTTCAATGAGCCTGCCGTTTCTCCTTCACTCTTACAGCGGACCCCGCGAAATGGTGAAGGAGTGGGTGAATCGCGGTGCCTATTTTTCGATTTCCGGCTACTTTTTTCGTCAGGAAAAGTTTAGTAAGCTTGAGGTGTTCGAGTCGATACCGGAGGATCGGCTCCTGCTCGAGACGGATGCGCCGGAGATGGCGTTTTCGGAAGGAGAGGCCCGCTATATTAGGAAGGGAATGAAGAATCATCCCGCGAATATTGAATTGGTCTACGAGCGATACGCAGAGTGGTCCGGTAGGACTCTGCCCGAAGTGGTGAAAATGATGGACGGCAATTTCCGGCGGTTTCGCGACGTGGGCGGTTTCGCAAATTAGAGACTGAGAAGCGCAAGTGACTCAAGAATGCCCGGCACCATGAGCTGCCCGCCAAATCAGAATTGCGGCAGGACGGCCAGGACAGGGCGGTCCCGCGGGCGCCTAGATTCCCGATGCCTGTGAAAGGGTGATGGCGAGGGAATCCATCGCGTAAGGCTTGGCGAGGATACCATCGAACCCTGACTCGGCGATGGTTTCGGCGGGGCCTTCTTCGAAATAGCCGCTCGTGGCGATGACGATGACGCGGGGATCAATCTTTCGCAGTTCGTTGAGGACATCATATCCGTCGAGACCGCCCGGAAGGGTCATGTCGAGAAGGACGATGTCGATGGGATCCTCGGCGTTGAGTGAATGAAGATAGTGTTGGATCGCCTCTTCACCGGTCTCCGCGACGACGGGGTGATGACCTAAAAACTCAAGCATGCGGCACGTAGCTTTGGCAACACCCTGCTGATCTTCCACGACAAGAATGCTGAGGTTTTCGACCGATTTGGTTTCTGCGACCGGCTCAATAATAGAGGTCTTTTTGAGAGGTGCCGTGACTTCGCTTCCTTCCGGGGCAGAGGGAAGAAAGACCAGGAATTCAGTCCCCACGCCCGGCTTCGAAGCCGCTTTGATGGCGCCTTGGTGCTTCTCGACAATGGCACGGCAGGAGGCGAGTCCGAAGCCGTTCCCATTTGCTTTCGTGGTGAAGGTGCGTTCAAAGATGCGCGGGAGCGCTTCGCGTGAAATTCCACAGCCGCGATCTCTCACCGAAATGATAGTGTAACGGCCCGCTTTCACAGAGAATTGATTGGGTGACTGGTCGAAGTCAATATTTGCGACCGACAAATCGAGGGTGCCGCCGTTTGGCATCGCCTGACAGGCGTTGATGACCAGGTTGTGCAAAACTTGATAGATCTGATTGGGGTCTCCTTCAACCGGTCTCGCTCCCGGATCGATCTTCATTCGGCAGCGCACCCCCGAACCGGCGGTGCAGAGGTGGGAAACCCGCTTTACTGAGTCGATTAAATTGAAGACAGATCGACTGGATTCCTCCCCTTTGGTGAAAGCGAGCATCTGATGTGCAAGCGTCTCAGCGTCCCCTAGAGCAATTGCTGCATCGGCGAGGTATTCGTCGAGTGCTCCAAGTGACCGGGAAGCCCGTTGTGCCAGCTCAAGGTTGGTTTTGATTGATTGAAGCGCGTTTTTGAAATCATGAGCGACTCCTCCGGCGGCGAGGGCGAGCGACTCGCTCCGGGATTCTTCGATGTGTTCGTCGCCGGTGGTATCAACCTCTTCGACTGTTGGCGGAGTGGTATTTACGTCTTTTGCTCCGACTGGTGAAATCGTGAGGGTGAAATGGCCCGAATTCCCTTCTCTGGATTGTGTTGGGCGAATCGTCCAGCGAACCGGGAGACGACTGCCTCCGTTGCAGATCAGGTTTCGCTCCATCCAGCAATAGTCCGGTGTGGAAGCGATCAGAGGGAGTTTTTCAATAAGCCGGCTGAGATCTTTATGATCGTAGATCAGCCCGAGCGGAGACCCAATCAGCGAACTCAGTTGATAGCCGCTGAGACGTGAGGCCTCTTCATTGGAGAAAACAATTTTCGGTCCCAGCGGTGAAGTGGCCCGCGCTTCGATCACGATAATACCGGACTGCTTCAAGGTCGAAGCAGGTGATGCGTGGTGTTTTGCCGGCGAGGCAGCGGTGGCCAGGCTCATGAGTGGGTGCGGGAACGAGTGAGTGGGGTGGTCTTGAGCCGTAGCTCATCTATTTATTTACGCTATCGCGATTAGTTAAGAAAGGTTAAATTTACAGTTTTTTGCATTGGGGCACAAAAAAGCCCGAAATCTCTTCCGGGCTTCTTCGATTGTAGGGAAACAGAGCTTCGTTTAGGAGAAAAGCTCCATGATCGGATGGCCTTCGGTGACGATCTCGTTTGTCTCCTTGTCATGGGTATGACCGGCGAGAAGGAACGGACGACCGGAGGGGGCGTAGACGACCTTGTTGAGTTCGAGTCCCATTGCGTGAGCAATGGTGGCGTTGAAATCTTTCGGGGTGACGGGATTTTCCTTCACTGCCATCGCGAGCTTGTCGGTCTCTCCATAGACTTGACCGCCGGTGATACCGCCACCGGCGAACATCGTCGAGAAACAACGGGGGTGGTGATCGCGACCGCCATTGGCGTTGATCTTCGGCGTCCGTCCGAACTCAGTGCCGAGAACGATGAGAGTCTTCTCGAAAAGGCCTTCCGCTTTGAGGTCCTCGATGAGGGTCGCGAGGGCCTGGTCGAGGCTGCCGCCAGTGCCGGGAATCGCGTTCCAGAGATCGTTGTGCATGTCCCAACCGCCGGCTGAGACTTCGACAAAACGAACTCCGGAACTAACGAGACGCTTCGCGAGCATCGCTCCTTTTCCGACGCGGGTATTTCCATAGCGGCGGACTTTTTCGTCGTAGTTATCCTCTTTCGAAAGGTCAAAAGTGTCGAGATCGTCGCTCTTCATGAGCTTGAGGGTCTCGTCATAAAATTGAGTGTAGGCAGAGACATCGTCATTCTTGAACTTACGCTGAAACCCTTCATCGAAGGTGTTCATGAGGTCGAGTCGCTTCTCGAAGAGGTCTTCATCGACGCCTTCGTAGGCGCGTGCGTTTTGAACGCCTTTGTCAGGATCGCCGATGGGAAGCGGAGCAAAGGCGGGGCCGAAGAATCCGGCGCCCGGGTGGTTGCCGCCTGCGCCGATGACGACAGAGTCAGGGAGTGTCTCGTGCATTTTCCCGAGAAGGGTTTGCGCCCACGGGCCCATCGAAGGGTGAATGATGGTAGCACGCGGCTGGTAACTGGTGTGCATCCAGTAGGATCCACCGCGGTGATCTCCGGTCTGCTGCGTCATCGAGCGAACCACGGCGATGTCTTTGAATCCAGCGGCAAGCTTCGGCATGTATTCAGCGAGCTCGATTCCGGCGACGCCGGTGGAAATTCCTTTCGTCTTTCCGCCGGTTTCGGTGCCGGGCTTCGGATCGAAAGTTTCCATGTGGGTCATCCCGCCATTCATGTAGAAGAAGATACAGTGCTCGGCTTTTCCACCGCCAGCCGCGAGGACTTTGGTGGAGGCACCGGCAATGGGAAGAATGCTGACTCCGAGAGCAGTCTTCGCCGTGCGGGCGACAAACTGGCGTCGGCTCAGTTGATCAAGGTTTCGGAGTTGGTCTTTCATAGGATTCTGTTCTTTAAAGGTTGGCGTTGGGAAGGATGGGGTTTGCGATTATTGGACGAAGAGGAATTCGCGAGTGTTGACGAGAGCCCAGATCACATTACCGATCGCATCAGCTTCGACTTCGAGCTTCTGTTGATCACTCATGTCGCGATTGGTTTTCGCTCTCATTCCGGATTGAGCCATCGATTTCTCTTCAGATGAAGGATAGCGGGTGAGAACGCTGAGGAAGATTTTGTCGATGTTGTCGCGCTTCGAGCCACGACCCATCGCAATTTCTTTGATGAGGTAGGCGTCGGGACTCGTCAAAACCTTGTTCGTGATCGTGCCATTCAAGAGAGCCATGACCTGCGGGGATGACCCTACGGTGAACTGATTCTCGATGAGTTGCTTGTCGGATTGTCCGAACATACGCAGGAAGTGACCATCAGGCATCGGCTGACGAAGCTCTGAAGCGCGGAACATTTCGACACCGTCGATGTAGTCATCACGAGAAACGGTCTGACCGCTGTAATTGGTCAGCTTGCCGATGTCTCTCCATGCTTCTTTGAATGCCATGACTTCATCAGCGGTCTTGAGCTGAGTGGTGTCGGTATTCATCCACTCGCGGTACTGCTGCCATCCGGAACGGGTCACTGCTTCGGGGTTGGCGGTCGTGAGTGCGACGAGCGAATCCCAGATCTGCTCAGCGGTCATGCGGCGGAGGATCGGTCCGGGGAAGTGAAAGGTGCCTTTGTCGATCTGCGTCAGGGTCGGCGAAAGTGTCTCTGCTTCGCGCTGATAGGCCTGGGTGTTGTAGACGACGCGGAAGAAGTCTTTCACGCTGAAGTCGAGGTCTTTCATCATTTCCTCAAGGAACATGAGAAGCTCGTAGTTCTGTGCCTGGCCGTCGAGGTGGCCGGGGATATTGTAGACAGGCTCGATCTGGGCAAGCCCGAAGGCCATTTTCCAAAAGCGGTTCACGGCGTTGATCGTGAAGCGCGGATTACTCGGTGAGGCGACCCATGCCGCGAAGGCTTCGCGTGGCGACTCGTAGTCTTCAAGATCGACGACATCTCCGAAGTAGGCGGAAGGCTTGACCTTCATGTTCGGCTCGCCGTCGTCATACTTGTAGTCATGAGGAAGCTCAACGGCGTTGCTGCCGTCGTCGTGCACGGCGACGGTTCGTGTCCCGAGCCACTGCTGGAGATTATTGTCGATCGTCTCGTTCTCGCGGAGCTTGCCGGCATCTTTGAGGAGTTTACTCATGCGGGCGACTTCGGCGCGGGTGTCGCCGCCTGACATCATCATCGACTCGCCCATCGCCTCGTTGCCGCGGACACGGGTTTCGGTTTCGCCCATGAAGGAGGCCATTTTGTAAAAGTCCATCTGGTAGACTTCTTCAAAAGGGTGGTCGTGGCACTGGGCGCAAGTGATCTCGGTGCCCATGAAAACGGTGAAGGTGTTGGAAAGGTTGCAGAGACGCATCCCCGAGTCGGCGAGGAGGTAACCGGAGGCCGGCTCTTCCCAGAGTTGCCCGCTTGCGGTGAGCAGTTCGGCCACCATTTTGTCGTAAGGCTTGTCCTCGCGAATGCTGGCCTTCATATATTCAATATAGGGATCGGCACGAAGGTCACCGTTCCCCATCATGAGGATGCCATCGCGAATGCGGAAGAGGTCGGAGTAGTAGTTATACATCCGCATTGCGTAAGCAGGGGAATCGAGCAATTCGTTGATGAGATCTGGCCGCTTCGTCGCGGACCGATTGTTCAGGAATTCTTCCGACTCATCGAAAGTCGGGATGCGGCCGGCGACGTCGAGGTAGATGCGGCGAAGGAACTGATTATCGCTCGTCATCTCGTTAGGGACGCACATTTGCATCTCGCGCTCGATCTCCTCTTTGCGCTTCGCTTTTTCCTCATTGGAAAGGTCAGTCTTGCCGGGAAGGGCGGCGAGCTCTTCGCGGAGGCCGTAATAGGATTCCTTCAGTTTGTTCAGGACGAGTTTGTCGATCTCACCGGCGAGAGCGGCGGGGTCTGTCGGAAGATTTCCCTTAACGAAAAGGCGATCCGCTTCACTGAGTTTGGAAACCGGGTAGTTGATGATCGAATCGTCAGCCATCTTGAGTTTCACCATCGCTGATGAACCTGCTCCTTCAGTTCCCACAAATTCCGCTTCAAGCGTCTTGCCGTCCGCTGATGTCCAGGTCCTCGATTCAGCCAGGGTGACCGAGGTGGAGATAATAAATCCGGCGAAAAGCAGGAACAAATGGTGCGTGAATAAGCGAGTCTTCATAGGAGATTGGATGAATGAGAAGTGGTCGTAAAAATGGATAACAGATTCTACCAGGATTGTGACAGTATTTCGATCTAAAATATGATTTTTATAAAAGAATTATTCTGAGAGGGCCTGGATCGTGGGGGTCGGGATCGCTTCGTTGAAGAAATGAAGCTCATCAAGCCAGCCGTCGAGACCCCGCGCTTCATCACCTCCGAGTTTCAAGCTGCCGGCGCGGCCTCCATCAACATTGCCGGGCTGGAAATCACTGATCGTTTCAGGACGGCCATCGACGAAGAGATGAACGTGGGAAGAGACGTTTGCCTTCTCCCCGCCGATAAAGCGATAGGCGACGTGATGCCAGTTCCCGTCGGCGAGATCGGTGCTGCCGACGGCGAATCCATCATCGAATTCGACACGCAGCGCACCGCGGGCTCCGCGACCCGAGGTTTGGTCGCAGGAAACTCTCCATCCCGTCCCGTCCCGTCCGTATTCAAGAATTTCATGGCCGGGGCGACTCCCGAGTTTCGGCGGAATCTTCATCCAGAAACTGACGGTGTGGCTGTTTTCCAGGCGGAATTCCTTCGAAAGCGGGATTACCAACTCACTGCCCGGTTGAAAAACGAGTCCCCCTCCGATCGCTCCGGCAGCGCGACGCGGCGAGTTGTCCAATTCCCCCTCGGCGACGATGGGGACATCGAAATTTTTGGTGGTTCCGGTGTCCTCGATCACAGCACCCACCGATTCATCGAATGAGTAGCGCAGCAGGGGCGCCGGCTCTCCGATCGATCCGATCTGGAGGACGAACTGATCGCCCGCATAGGGCACGGGGGAAAGTTCACTCCTCGTGCGGCTATCGGCTCGCAGGGCAAGCCCCTCTCTCACGAGAACCGTGACCGAGTTTCCGCTCGTGCGGCTCGCTTCCACTTCGCCTTCCATGACGTGAAGTTCAGAATTGCCTTCTGCATCGACATCAATCCCGAAGCGGGTGCCGATATCGACGGCGTTCAGGCGCGGGGTGTTGACCGTAAAGCCGGAAGCGGGTGGCGGGACATCAGCGGTGAGTTTTCCCTTGTTCAGAAAAACGCGGTTGGACGATTCAATACTTAGAGCGGCAGGGCCCTCGATCGTCGCCGTGGCCCCGGAGTTGAAAGCGATCATGGCTTCTCCCGACTCAATCTCGATGAGGCCACTGGTGAGCCAGCCGTCGTCGCGAGCGGTCTTTGCCGTTTCGGCTGACCAGACGAGGTCATCGCTCAATTCGATCCGGGCCACGAACTTGGGACCGGCCATGCTGTATTGCGCGGCACGCTGAGCAAAAGGGTGCTGAGAAAAAATAATCTCCTGAAGTCCGAACATCAGCGCGATTGAGGCAGCGGCGGAAATGAGGCCTGCCTTGACGAGGTCAGGCCAGCGGAGCGGATTGATTTCCTCACGCTCTTCCACGATTTCAGTGAGCACAGATTTGGCAAACGTTCGACCTTCATCAGCGCCTTCGGACTTGAGGCGGGCCATGACGGCGGATTCGAAGATGTCGTCAGTCTCCGATTCCGCTTGAGGGACGAGGAAGCGGAGGGCTGAATCAAGCTGCACCTGATGGAGAAAACACTCACGGAGATCAGCATCGCGACGGAGAGCATCTTCTACCTGGGCGCGACCGCGCTCATCGAGCTCGTTCGCGAGATAGGCTTCTAGAAATTCAGCGTTCACAATTCAGGCAGGTTCGGGGGAGGATTCGAGTTTTTGCTCAATACACTTGCGCAACGCGGTTCTGACGCGGCAAAGAGTCGTGCGGACCCAGGCTTCGCTCTGATTGAACGCCCGTGACATCTCGCGGGATGTTTCCGCGAGTTTGTATTTGTGCTCGAGCAGCTCCTTTTGCTGCTCCGGAAGGCGTTCGAGGCATTCCTCCAGATAAATCACCGCGGTAGATTCCGGTGACCATTGATCTTTCGAAGCTTGCTCAACGAGAAAATTCTCGAGGAATTTCTCTTTGTTCTGCGTAATCCGCTGATACCGAAGGGTTTCCTTGCGAACGAGATTGAAGGCGATGGCACGAAGCCACTTACCAAAATCAGTGCCGGCTTCAAAGTCGTCGATACGGCGATGGGCGAATACGAACGTTTCGTGCGCTATTTCGTCAATGAGATGAGGCACTGGCAGCTTCATTGCGACAAAAGCACGAAGCCGCGAACTGTGAAGGCTGAGGAGCTCTTCAAAGGCGCTTAAATCTCCGTCCTGCACGCGAAGGACGAGATCGGTCTCTGTTTCGTTTTTCGACACTGCTCAAGTATATCCTCGAGCGAGAGGGTTGTGACAGGATGTTTTTAAAATTTCCGACCCTCAATGGGTGATAAATTGGACTCCGCCAAGGCCTTTCCAGATGATAACAAGCAGCCAGTGGCAGAGAATCGGAGTCCAAAGAGAGCCGGTCCATTTTCTCATGAGGCAGAAGGCGACGCCGAAAATGGCGACGAAGAACAGGAATCGCGGATCGATCATGTAGGGCATCGCTTCGGGAATGAGGAGAAAACCGGCGAATGGATGCCAGAGCACGAAAAGGATTGTCGAGAAAGTGATCGAGAATTTAGTCTGCGGGGCGTTGAGAAATCCCCGAAAAACAATTTCTTCGAACAAAGCTGGAAACAAAAAGGCGACCGCAGCGATTTTCGCCATCTGTGAGAGGGCGGGGATCTTGTTTAGATCGGCAAAATCCGGAAGGATGAGCCATGCCGTCGCGGTTAGGCACAGGGTCGCGAGGAGAGAAGCCCCTAGTTTTCCGGTTTTCGGAAAGTTTTTTAAGTCCTGCCGAATCAACAGGAACCCCGGGGTGAGACGGTGCTTGAGATTGCTTACAAGATCCATTTCGGAGATTTGTGTCAAAACGAGACCATACCCTGTTGGGTCGATGACCTGACCCTGTTCAGGTCCGGCTACCCTCGCGGCACGATCCCGACGAAATTTCGCACCTTCTTGAAGGGCTCGACATGGATTGGCTCGGAGCGTTCTCCGCGATTGAGATAGAAACCGCTTGAGGTGCCGCCATCAAGATTGAGAGAGCGGTGAATCTTCCGCGACGGGGAGAATCCCGGGGAAGCGAGGACTTCCCCCAGCTCAGCAAGGGTGAGGGAGTCGCTCAATCCGATGCCGAACCATTGTCCTCCATCGTCAACGACAAAAGTGCGCCGCCTTGCGTTCTCCGCCGAAAGCCCGCGCACTGTTGTTCCTTGATCGACGAGAAACGGCCCCGCCTGGATCAAGTCGGTCGGTTTGTATTTCGAGCCGCTGTATTCCGCCCGCCGCAAGACATAGGGGTTCCGGTTTCCGCTGGAAAGGAGGACCCCGCTGAGGAGGCTCCCGGAGCCGAATTTCCCCGTTTCATTGCCGGAAGCGACCATGAGACCGGACGGCGCGTCGTCTTTCAGGAAAAAGCCCCCATTCACCCCGGCGAGGCAGCCGTTCTTCCTCAGCGCGGTGACGAGATCCGGGAAAATCGGGGAGTCACCGCCGCCATTGTCGACTACGCGGAAGGTGTGGGTTTCCGAATTAAACCAGACGAGGTCGATGCGTTTCGCGGCGAAAAAGCTGCTGTCGCCCTCGCGCGAGACCGTCTTGCGCTCATAGATCAAGGGAGAGGCCGGATCGGCAGCCGGTGAGTTGTCGTTCACTTTCCACTGCGCTGCTGCTGCCACCGGGAAGAGAAGCATGAGGGCGGCAGCGGAAATTTTCATGGAGAAGGGGAGTTACTTCGTGGCAATCGCCATTAAGGTCTGAAAGTGCGGTGGATCGGCCTCCCGATCAACCACGGAGATGTCTATTTCCGTGAAACCCTCCGCTGTCAGAAAGCGCGAGATTTCCAACTCTGAGAATCCCAGCCAGGTATCGGCGTAGAGTTCACGGGCTTCTTCGAACTGATGTTTAAGCAGATCGAGGATCACGATCCGTCCGCCGGGCTTTAAAATGCGATGCGCGGCGGCAATGGCTTCTTCCGGCCTTTCGGCGTGGTGAAGGGCCTGACTGAAAAAAGCGAGATCAACCGAGTTGTCATCGATCGGAGGATTCTCGATCTCGCCATGCCGGTATTCGAGATTCGTGTAGCCGTTTTCTTTCGCGACTCCGGTGCCGAACTCGACCATTTTTTCCGAGCTGTCGACCGCGATGACGAGTTTCGCGCGCCGCGCGAGAAGCTGGGAGAAAGTTCCCTCACCGGCGCCGAGATCGGCGATGACCATCGGCGGCATGAGCTTGAGAAGGGTCTCTGCGAGTGCCTTCCAGGAACGGCCCGGGAGGTAAGTCTTGCCGAATTTCCCCGCGAGAGCATCAAAGTAAGCGCGGGCCTTGTCGCGGCGTTTTCCAATCGCAAGCGCGAGCGCGGCTTCGTCGTCTTCCTTTTCCTCCACATCGCTCAGGGCGAGGTCGAGCGTTTGCTGAAGCCGTGGGTCGAGATAGCCCTCCTCATCGCCGTAGGCATAGATGATGTGCTTCCCCGAGCGGCGGTCGGAAACCAGTTTCGCCTGACGCAGTTGGGAGAGGTGAGTTGAAATACGGGACTGCCCCATTCCGAGGATCTCCTGCAACTCAACGACGGAGAGATCTTCGAGGCGAAGTAAATTCAGAATCCGGACCCGGGTGGAGTCCGCGATTAATCGGAGCGTTTTCAGCGTTGACGACATAAGAAAGAGAATTATTCTATCAACCTATCAAGATTTGTAAATACGACATGGCAAACTCATTCATTTTCTCATCCGAGTCCGTCACCGAAGGTCATCCCGACAAGACGTGCGACACGATCTCCGATTCTGTCCTCGACGCCTGCCTTGCGCAGGATCCGGCAAGCCGCGTTGCTTGTGAAACGATGGTCAAAGATAACGCCGTCATTCTCGGTGGTGAAATCACGACCGCCGCTGATTTCGATTATGAGAAGTTGGTCAAACAGACGCTCATCGACATCAACTACGACAGCGATTACGCGAAAGGCACTGATTACAGCTACACCTGTAAGTTCGACGCGCAGAACTTTTTCTTCATGAACCTCCTCGGTCAGCAGAGTCCGGATATCGCTCAGGGAGTGGATGCCGCCGCTGCGGCCGACAAGGAAACACAGGAGCAGGGTGCCGGCGACCAGGGCATCATGTTCGGCTACGCCTGTAACGAAACGCCTGAGCTCATGCCGGTGCCGATCGCTTACAGCCACCGCCTCGGTGAAAACATCACGAACCTCCGCAAGGATCGCAGCCAGACCTGGCTCCGCCCCGATTCCAAGACGCAGGTTTCCGTTGAGTATGTCGATGGCAAGCCAAGCCGCATCACTGCGGTTGTCGTTTCCACCATGCATGCTGCTGAGATCACGACCGCTGAGATCCGCGAGATCCTCAAAAAAGAACTTATTGAGAAAACCCTCCCTGAGGACCTCCTCACCGAAGACACCAAGTATCACATCAACCCGACCGGTCTCTTCATCATTGGTGGACCGGAAGGTGACTGTGGACTGACGGGACGTAAGATTATCGTCGATACCTATGGTGGCATGGGCCGTCACGGTGGTGGTGCTTTCTCCGGAAAAGACCCAAGCAAAGTGGATCGCTCCGCTGCCTATATGTGCCGCTACGTCGCGAAGAACGTCGTCGCTGCTGGACTCGCTGATCGTTGCGAACTCCAGCTCGCCTATGCGATTGGTTTCCCTGATCCCGTTTCCGTTCACGTCGATACCTTCGGCACGAATCACGTTGACGAAGCCAAGATCGTTTCTGCGGTGCAGGAAGTGTTCTCCTTCAAGCCCGCTGATTTCATCCGTGACTTGAACCTCCTCCGTCCGATCTACCGCAAGTCGACCAACTACGGTCACTTCGGTCGCGAAGACGATCTTGAATCATTGACCTGGGAGAAAACCGATAAAGTTGAGGACCTTAAGAGCGCTTGTTCGTAAACACTGGAACAAGCTAATCTTTATAACGAATTTAAACTAGCAAAGCAACATGAGCGTAATTACCGCAATCACAGAAGACTACAAAGTGGCCGACATGAGTCTGGCCGAATTTGGACGGAAAGAAATTGAAGTCGCCCAGGAAGAAATGCCCGGTCTCATGCAGACCCGGGCAAAGTATGCCGCCGAGAAGCCTCTCGACGGTGTCCGTGTCATGGGTTCACTTCACATGACGATTCAGACCGCGGTTCTCATCGAGACCCTCGTTGATCTCGGTGCCGACGTCCGTTGGTGTTCCTGCAACATCTTCTCGACTCAGGACCACGCCGCAGCCGCTATCGCTGCTGCCGGTATCCCTGTTTTCGCCTGGAAAGGTGAGACTCTCGAAGAATACTGGGACTGCACCGAAGCTGCCCTGACTTGGCCTGACGGCAAGGGACCTCAGATGATCGTCGATGACGGCGGTGATGCGACTCTCCTCATCCACAAGGGTGCTGAGCTCGAAGAGGGTGACACTTCATTCATCGATTCTCCAAGCGAGAGCGAAGAGGAAGAGGTCATCAAGAATCTCCTCCGCCGCATCAACGGACAGGATCCAATCAAATTCTCCAGCTACATGAAGGAGTGGAAAGGTGTTTCCGAGGAGACTACCACCGGTGTCCACCGTCTCTACCAGATGGCCGAAGCTGAAAAGCTCCGCGTCCCTGCGATCAACGTGAACGATTCCGTGACGAAGTCCAAGTTCGACAACCTCTATGGCTGCCGCGAGTCACTTGTCGATGGCATCAAGCGTGCTACCGACGTCATGATCGCCGGTAAGGTCGCCGTTGTCTGTGGATATGGCGATGTCGGTAAAGGTTGTGCTCAGACTCTGCGTGGTTTCGGTGCCCAGGTTGTTATCACCGAAATCGATCCCATTTGTGCACTTCAAGCGGCGATGGAAGGCTACCGTGTTCTCCCTGTCGAAGACACTCTCGGCTGGGGCGATATCTATGTCACCACGACTGGTAACAAAGACATCATTCGTCTCGAGCACATGCTCAACATGAAAGACCAGGCCATCGTTTGTAACATTGGTCACTTCGACAACGAGATTCAGGTCGCCAAGCTCAACAAAGCGGAAGGCGTCACGAAAGAGAACATCAAGCCACAGGTCGATCGCTACACCGTTCCCGGTGGAAATCAGATCTTCATGCTTGCCGAAGGCCGCCTCAGCAACCTCGGTTGCGCGACCGGTCACCCAAGCTTCGTGATGTCCTGCTCATTCACGAACCAGACCCTCGCTCAGATCGATCTCTGGAAAAACAAAGACGTTTACGCCCCCGGCGTTTACGTCCTGCCGAAGCACCTCGACGAAGAGGTCGCGCGTCTCCACCTCGAGAAGATCGGTGCCAAGCTGACCGTGCTGACGAAAGACCAGGCTGACTACATCTGCGTTCCTCAGGAAGGCCCTTACAAGCCTGAGCTTTACCGCTATTAATTGCTGAACCCGCTTGCGGGTTCAACCTGTAGACTTAAAAGCCGTCCCGCGAAAGCAGGGCGGCTTTTTTGTGTTTTGGGGGGCTTGGAGTGTTTCGTGTCTATTTGCATTGCCAGATCCCGAGCTAAATCTCAGACTCAGGTATGGAACCGGACTCTTCTGAAGCCGACCTCGCGAAGTTCTTGCGCAAGGTTCTCGATATCCAGCTCGCCGAGCCGGGTGAAACTCTTTCTGAAGAGGAACTGAGTCGAATGGCGAAAAAAGTGGGACTCTCGGACGACGACTGGGAGCGAGTATGCCAAAAACTGTCTCATCATTTGGAGGCGGGACGAAACTTTTTGAGCTTCGAAAATTTCCCGGATGCAATCATCGAGCTGGATCAAGCCGTCGCGATTGCACCCTATCGCACCGATGTTCTGATCGATTGTGGAAAGGCACATGCGGGGCACTGGAAAGAATCCGGGGGAAAGGACTCAAGAGATGAGGCCGAGAGACTGTTTCGAAAGGGGCTCGAAATTGATCCGGGAAATGCGGATGCTGCGGAGCAACTCAGCGATCTGAAACGCGCGAATGATTCTTCGGGGAAATTCAAGAGTAAAGCGATTTGGACTGGTGTCAGTGCGCTCATCATTGCTGGTGGTCTTTCGGCATGGTTCACCTTATCCAGCCCCGCCGGGATTGAGGAAGGAAATGCTGTTCAGGACGAATCGAGGGCCGTCGATTTGGCACTCGACTACTTGGAGGACAGTGGAATTTTTCGGAAGGATTTCCCGATCAATTTTTCCAACAGCCTCGAAATGCGCTTTGTCTCAGTTCCTATCTTTGAGGGAACGGATCAAGTGAGGACGGTGAGTTTCAGCATTTTTGAAACGCGCATTAAAGACTATCGAGAGTTTGTCGAGGCAACCGGCCATGGTCGTGCTGGCGGTCCTTCCGCTGTGCAGCAGACCGAAGAAAGCTGGAACCCCCGGGGTGGCGACTATTCTGAGAACGATCCGGTGACTTACGTGAGTTGGCATGACGCGAAGGCTTTTTGCGAATGGTTGACCTTAAAGGAAAGGTCTTCCGGGATGCTTGGCCCCAACGAACGATACCGGCTCCCAACTGATCACGAATGGAGTTGCGCGATTGGTATCGGTCAGGTTGAGGACCCTGACCAAATGCCAAAGTATAAGCACAACGCGCTTCGGGAAGTCTACCCATGGGGAACTGACTGGCCGCCGGCGACTGTGCTAGGGAATTACATGGGGCCTGAAACGGGTAAACCGAATGCCGGCCCGTTTCTGCCGGACGCGTTCGACAAAGCCGCTCCGGTCGGGTCCTTTCCGCTCACTCACTGGGGCGCGTCTGACCTCGGAGGAAATGCATATGAGTGGTGTGAAGACCATTGGGATGTCGAGATGATCGATGAAAAGACGGTCCGCGGAGGCTCTTTCCACACGCAGAATGGGAATCACCTTCTCTCTGCGGGGCGCCGGTGGATTAAAAGTCACGAGAGGCAGGACTTCATCGGCTTCAGAGTCGTTCTTGATCGGGACGAACGCTGAATGATTTCGAAGATTGCGGATTTGCCATTAGCAAGAGTAGGTTAGTCATCGCGACTGGGTCTCTGTGTTGGAATGAGGCCTTCAGGCCTTTTCCGAGTCGACGTGGATCAGAGCGCTTCATCGTAGCGGGTTGAGGTTCATATTCGGTCTTGCCGTGATCTCTGTTTCTCTCCGAGACTGTGGACTCTTGATTCGACCCACTTCTCATGAAAACTCACCTGATCTCCGCGCTGCTGCTTCTCTTTGGTTTCCACCCGACCCCGACGTCGGCGGATGATCTGTCGGTGATGTCTTTTAACATCCGCTTTGGATCGGCCAAAGACGGGGAGAATTCCTGGCCGCTGCGGAAAGATCTCGTCGCGGAGAAGATATCGAGGTTTTCTCCTGATCTTCTCGGGTTGCAGGAGTCGGTCGATTTTCAGGTCGACTATCTCGCGGCGGAACTTCCGGACTACGAGGTCTATTCGGTTCCCAGGACTCCGGATGGCGGGGAGTCCTGTGCGATTTTCTTCCGCAAGGAGCGCTTTACGAAACTCGACGAGGGCACGTTCTGGCTCAGTGAGACACCGGAGGTCGTCGCTTCGAAAAGTTGGGATTCGAGTCTCCCGCGCATCGTGAGCTGGATTCGGCTTGAAGAGAAGGCGACGGGGAAGTCGTTCGTTTTTGCGAATACCCATTTTGACCACAAAGGGGAACTCGCCCGGGAGGAGTCGGCCCGGCTCATCCGCGCGAAGCTTCCGGAGATCGCGGGCGAAGCGCCGTTTGTGCTCACGGGTGACTTCAACTGCGTCGATGGCAGCCCGCCGCAGTTAGCGCTGGTGGGAGAGGGATCACCTTTTATCGATACTTATCGGCGCCTGAATCCGGAAGTGGTTCCGGCGGAGGAGGGGACCTTCACGGGTTTTCAGGAATCGGACGACGGCCGGAGAATTGACTGGATTCTCTCATCGGCGGGTTTTTTGATTCAATCAGCGGAAATCGACAGGTATCGGAAAGAGGGGCGCCTTCCCTCGGATCACTATCCGGTCACGGCAGTACTGCGATTGTCGGAGTGATCTCACGGCATTGCCTAAAGCAGGTGCATACGGCGCGGTCGCAGTGACGAGGGGTGAAGCCGCCGCAGTTGGAGAAATGTCATGCCGTAGGAATTTTCGTCGTCGGATGGATGCGCCTCGCGGCTGGATTCCTCCCATTCGATATCCTGTTCGTAGTCAGGGAAATGAATGGTCCCTTCGACTTCGGCATCAATGCGGGTAAGGAATAGTTCGTCGGCGTAGGGAAGGGCCGCAGCGTAGACCTCGCGGCCGCCGCAGACGGCGAGTTCCGTTGCTCCCTGTTCAGCCGCGATTGAGATCGCTTCTTCGATGTGGTGGGCGATGAAGCCTTTTTCGATCTCCAGGTTCGATTCTCGGGTCAGAACGATCGGGATTTGATCAGTGAACCATCCGGTCATTTCCGCAAAGGTTTTCCGGCCGAGAAGGAGATATTTGCCCTGCGTGAATTCCCTGAAATGTCGGGTGTCCCGGGGCAGATGCCAGGGGATGCCTCCATCGCCGGTTCCAATGCCGCGGTTTCGGTCCATCGCTGAGATCATCGTGACGTGCATGGGGGAAGCGTAGTGCGCCTGCCCGTTGAGGGCGAGTTTTCAGACACAGAAAACGGGTCTCAAAATTACTTAAGTAAATGCTTTATTATTGTTGTAATTATGATTATTATATCAGAATATTTCGTATTAATGAACCAGATTTCGTCTACATCCTCTCGAATTCCGCCAAATCGTGGTGTTCAGGGAGGCCGTGCTGCCGCTCCCGCTCGTCAGGTGGGAAGCCAGGGAAATTCCGTGGGTGGACTTCAGCTCTTGCCGCCTGATTCCATAGCCCGCATCGCGACCGGTCCGGGCGGAATGGAGGACACGCAGATTCTCCCTCTTCTTGCCCATGCGACGCGGGCTGAGGCAAGCTTTCTCGTTGAATACTTAACGGCCGGCGAGGGCGAACCAGTTTGCAAAAATCGGCAATGGCATGGAAGGCAGGAAACGGTTTCAGCGATGGGACGCGAAATCGAGGCTCTCGCTTCGAAGGCGATCTCAACCCACCAGGCGACGTGGCGTTTTTCCCGCGCCAGTGTCGGCAAGTTTCTTTCCGTCGTCGTTCCTTTTCAACTGCCCAGTAACCGGACGGTCTGCCTTGCGGTTGCGCTTCGGGACCAGCGAACCGGCGAGGGGGCGACGATCGCCGCCGTGATGCAGGGTTACGGGTGGTGGCTCATGAGCACGGCCTCAAACCGTGAAAAAAATCGAGAGTCCGAGCTCTTCGGGCGGGTTTCCGGCTTTGTCGAGATGGTGAAATCCTGCTCTGCGGCCAGCGATGTCGAAGAGGCATCCGGGATCATGGCGGACCATTTGTGCGAGCTGCTCGATTGTCAGAGTGTCAGCGTCGTGGGCTTTCGTCGGGGCAGTTATAAGCTTCTCGCGGCTTCGGGTGGACTTGAAGTCGAGCAGCGCAGCGAAGGCCGCGCCTCGCTTGAGGCGTGCGTTGCTGATGCGGTGAAGCGCCACGAAACTTTTGTCCTCGCTCCGCGCGACGGTGGGCTTTCTTCTGATGCGATTGGCTCGGCAGCGGAGGCCGCGCGGCTCTTTCATGCGAGTGGTTGGGCGGTCATCCCGCTCTTTGACGGAGAAAAAATCGCCGGTGGTTGGGTCGCACTCTGGTCAAAGGAGGATCCTGCTTTTGAAGATAAACTTCGATTTTTAAAGGCTTCTGCTCCGGGCGCCGCTCCCTTTCTCAAGGTAGTAAGAGAAGCGAAACCGGAAGGATTGCCCGCCCTGATCCATCGCATTTGGAACCGGTTGAAGGTATCGCAAAAACGGCTCTTTATTAGCCTCGGCGTGGTCATCGCAGGTCTCATGGCTCTGCCAGTGAAAGAACGTATCCCGGCGTCGGCGAGTCTTGAGCCAATGGTGCGCCGGGTTGTGGCGGCACCGTTTAATTCCACTTTGCGTGAGACGAAGGTGGAAGCCGGGGACCTCGTCGCGGAAGGGGATCTCCTCGCTGAACTCGATGGAAGAGAAATTCGTTTCCAGCTCGCGGAAGCGGTCGCGAACCGGGCGAGAGCTTCCAAAGAGGCGGATCGCGCCCTCGACGCGGGAAAGATTGCCGAGTCTCAGATGGCAAAACTCGAAGCCCTTAGCTTTGAGCAACAGCAGCTCATCAATGAGGAGCGGGAAAAATTTCTTGAGATTCGTTCGCCGATTGGAGGCGTTGTCTTGCAGGGAGATCTGGAGCGGGCAGAAGGGGCACCGCTGCAGACCGGGGATCGTCTTTTCGAAATTGCACCGATTGACACGATGCTGATTGAAATAGCGCTTCCGGAGACGGAGATAGCCTTGGTTCGCGAGGGGATGCCGATCAAGGTGCAGTTAGAGGCTCATCCAGGTGAAGTCTTCGACGCGGAGATTTCGAGAATTCCACCTCGCTCCGAGCTGCGTCAAAATATGAACGTCTTTGTCTGCGAGGCCTCGCTCGCCAACCCCGAAGGAGCTTTGCGCCCGGGGATGAATGGTGAGGTGAAAATTCTCGGTGACCGGAAAATGCTGATCTGGACCCTCATCCGCCCCGCCGTGAATTTTTGCCGATTGAAGCTCTGGCTCTAGGGAAATGATTGATCGTTCCGTCACAGAGATTGCTTCGACACGCCCGGTTCTGCGGCGTGAGATTCGTCTTGCCTGTCGAAATCAGCGGGACGGGATCGTTTTCATTCTCGAGGATCCTCTGACTGGTAAATTTTTTGAAATCGGGGAGCGGGAACATGCCTTGATCTCCCTGCTCGATGGTAAAAAGACGGTCTCGGAGATCGTCGCGATTTCTGTCTCCGGTCCGAAAGCGAGCGGGCTCACCGAGAACGAGGCGACCTCGTTGATTCGGATGCTTTCCGACGCGAAACTTCTCGTGACGCAGTCGGACGACCATGCGATGCGGATTCGATCAAGCGGGAATGAGAAGCGGGATGGTGATCGCGCTGCGCAAAAAGCGAAGGGGCTTTTCTTTCTCCGACTCCCACTCTGCAATCCGGATCGTTTTCTTTCGCAAGTGAATCGCCTCTTCGGTCCGGTTCCCGGATGGATTTTTGCGGCGATCTGGTTGGCGGTGGTCGCGTTCGGAGTCTCGACATTTGCAGAGCATTCCAGTCGCTTCATGGAGGAAATGAGCGGGGTTCTCAAAGTGGGAAACCTCGCTGTTTTCGGCGCGCTTTGGCTCGTCCTCAAAGTAGTGCACGAATTTTGTCATGGGATCATCTGCAAGCGATTCGGAGGGAGCGTGCCTGAAGCAGGCGTGAGTCTTCTGCTCTTTCTGACCCCGCTAGCTTACGTCGATGCGTCTTCCAGTATTCGGTTTCCTTCGAAGTGGCATAGAATGCTCGTGGCGGCGGCAGGGATTTTCGGAGAGTTCTTTGTCGCGTCCCTCGCGCTCGTGGCCTGGGCTTCGATTTCTCCCGGAGTGGTGGGGTCGGTTCTCCACCAGGTCGTGGTGATCTCGACAGTCACGACGGTGCTCTTTAATGCGAACCCGCTCATGAAGTTCGACGGCTATTACATCGCGACGGACTTCATTGGGATTTCGAATCTTTACACGAAGGGACAGCAGGCGACGAAGTATCTCTGGAAGCGTTGGGTTTTCGGGATCAAAGGAGTGTCGTTCCCTCTCGCCGGAATCGAACGCCGCGACCAGGTTCTTATTTTTGTTTACGGCATCGCCTCGGCGGTGTGGCGGGTCGTCGTCATGGTGGGACTTTTCATTGCCGCCTGTCTCCTCTTTAAAGGGATCGGTAAGATCCTCGCGATCGCCGTGGCTGCCGCGATGATCATCGGGAGCGTTCGCGGACTTGCGAAATATTTTAAAAAGTCGGCAGGATTGGAAAAAGCGAGCCCGCTCTGGCTGACGGTGCGGGCGCTTGGCCTCGTCGCTCTTCTGGTATTCGCGGGGAAGTCGATTCAGGTATCGCCTTCGGTGAAAGCGCCATCGATTCTTGATCCGGGGCATGAAGGCGAAGTGCGTGTCGAATGTCCGGGCTTTGTCGAGAAAATCGAAATTCAGAACGGCGGCTGGGTTGAGGAAGGTGAGCTAATTCTCTCTCTGCGCAATCGCGAGGTGGAAGCGGAGTTCCAGTCGATGAAGCTGGAGCTCGCGAGAGCAGGCCTTCGCGCAGGTCTCTACCTCAAAGAGGAAAATATCGCAGGCTACCAGGCGGAGCAGAAGAACGTCGAGGGACTGGAGGCTAAAGTGAAAGACCTCAACCGCTTCGTGGGAACTTTGGAATTGCGCGCTCCGATGGCGGGCCAGGTTTACGCAAGGGATCTTGATTCCCGGCTCGGCGATTTTTTTGAAAAAGGGGCTGTCGCCGTGAGGATTGTGAATCCCGACAAGAGGGAACTTCAAATTGCGGTCGCTCAATCGGAAATGGACGCGATCGGAACGGTTAAGCCGGGAGATATCGTTGAAGTTTTTAATGAGGATACGGGTACTTTCCATACCGCGACGCTCACCCGCATCCGTCCTCAAGCGGCGATTCAGCCTCCCCACCAGGCCCTAACGACACTGGGAGGCGGTCCGCTCATTGTTCGTGATTCCTACGAGGGGGGCGATCCCGTCCTCGTTGTGCCACATTTTACCGCCATCGCTGAACTGAACGATGGCAAGACTCTCCGCGAAGGCGAACTCCTCTGGACTCGCTTCGCCTCGTCAAGCTCACTTTCGCTCGCCGACTGGACGCTGCAGCACGCCCGAAGCTGGGTCTCTAAGCAACTGTGAGCCACCGTTGGCTCCACTACTGCTGCGCATTTCCACCTGATAAATGGATGAAATCACTACTTTCCGCAGGGCGTCTCTATCTTTTATAAAATGTTAAAATAACTTTATAATAAGTTTTGACAATTAATACAATTTCCATAATATTTAGAACATATTATGGGAACTGATCAATCTAAGGAGAACCGAGTGAAGAATCTTTCGTCGAAGAAAGGGATTCATTTCGAAGCGCTGGAGCCACGCATCCTCTTTGATGCCTCTGCGGCCGGAGCACCAACCGCTGAAGTGACCGTCTCGACGGGCGATCTCACGGCGAACGAAGATCAGTTCATCAATGACAACATTGAGTTCAACATCACCTTTGACAACAACGGCGGGCAGGAAGGTTATGTTCCTTACGTTGATTTCCTCGGACTTCCCGAGATGGTGATCGAGAGCGTGACCGCTTTCGGTGGTTCCCTCGCAAACCCGGACGGTCCGGGAATCGAGCCAATCGGAGTGGTTGCCGCAGACGGTCAACTCGTCGATATCAATTCCGGCACTCCCATCGATCACCCCATGTATGGAACGACGATTGGCGCACCTGCCTCCGACTTTTTTGGTGGTGCCGGTTCCGGAACCGCGCCAGTCACCTACGACACGGCTTTTGAAGGCTTCTACGTTTACAGTGTGGCTCTTCCCTTCGGCAGCTTTACTCCGGGGAACCCTCCTGCGGACATCAGAGTTGAGGCATCACTTAACGACGCCGATGGAATCCTCGCGAACACGGATTATACGTTGCACGCTCGAGGTGGTTTCGCGCTTGGTTGTGACCCACTCGATAATCCCGGCACGGTTGCAACGCCTGGCGACATACCCATCTTTGGTGGCTTCGCGAGCTCCTCGGTTTACCCGATCGTTCTTGACCTCGTGAAGTCCGCGAGTGTTTTTGAGGACGATGGCCCTTTCACCGGAGAGACCGTTTCCGGACCTAACTTTCCACTCACCTATCGACTCGAAGTCGATGTCGCGACGGGTGAAACGGTCAACAATTTGAGTATCATCGACGTCCTCCCGGACGACCTCGCCTACCTCGGGAATCTGACGATCACGGACGGAGCGGGTGGCGTGATTCCTTTTGTCATCAATTCTCAGCCTGCCGTTTCTGCGGATAATATCAATGGCGTTACCTCGGCGAACAACACGATCAATATCACGATCCCGAGTGTCACTGGAGTGGCGGGGGCTGATATCATAGTCACTTACGAGGCTTTCGTTCCCTACATCGAACAGGGCGGCGATCTTGTCGTCAATCCTGACACCGGTGAAGAAGGCGATCTCGATGAATACAATGACGCCCGTGTCACTGGCGACTGGACGCCGGATGGCGGCATCTCTCAGGTCGTGAGCGATAACGCCGGTCCTGTCACGGGAGGTGATCCTGATGGCGTCCTCGGTGCGCGTGAGACCGATTACATCATCGAAGAGCATTCTATCGCGATTCAGAAAAGCGCCGGCTTTGCTCCCGAAAGCGCTTTAGGGGCGAATGATGGCGGTGATCGCGCTGCCTCTGGTTGGTCCGAGGGAGATGTTGCGGAGTTCGTGATGAATTTTCAGATCTCGGACTACTTCGCCTTCGACAATGTCATCGTTAATGATCTCATGTCCGATGGCCTTGAGTTTCTCCCTGCTTTTACTTCGGGCCCTTTTGATTCTGATCCACTCGAACTGCGTCCGGTCCTGACCTTTGCGATGCATGCCGGCGCGGCCGCGAACATCACGGTCGCTTTTGACGAGAGCAATATACTCGCGGTCGAGAACGCAGATGGCACGACGAGCATTCAGTTTGATGTCTATCAGCAACTCGTTGATTCCAACTACATCAATCCTGGCGATCCGCTCCTCGGCGGGCTTATTCCGGTGGGTGGGACCGTTCCCGCCGACATGGGGACTAACACGTTGCAAAGCGCGACGGTGGGGTCGATCACCTACCGCGCAAAAGTTCGGAACGAATATGTGAGTGCTGTCGGTGATCCTGATGTGAACCAGGGAGATACTCTGAGTAACTCGGTCACTATTTCCGGCCGGAATCTTGATGTCGAGACGCTCGCGCCCAACGGGAACACCGTCACGGATGGGTCCGGGACAGAGATCGAAATCGTGACAGGCACGGTTCAGAAAGAACTTTTCTCTACCTCGCGGAATGGCGTTCAGCGTTTTCCCGGCGATCTCAATGGGGGCCTTGAGGTCGTTCCCGGCGATGTCATCACCTGGCGGATCACCTACGACCTGCCTTTAAGTGAATTCGAAGGCCTGCGCCTTGAAGACTATCTTCCGCTTCCTGTCTTTGATGTCGCCGATCTCGATCTGTCTCAGATTTACGCCTACCAGGCTCCCACTTCGGGCGACCCCGGCTACCTCACGGGCGGACGCATCAGCTTTGGTCCGAACGATACCTTCTTTGGATCGAACGGACCCGGCTCAACCGGTGACGGCGGAATCAATGATAATCCGAACTATGCGATTCCGGGGACCCCGACCCTGAGCAGTAATCTTCCTAACAATGCCTTTTTCATCGACTTCGGAGATTACGACATTCCGGAGTCTGAAGACCCTGTCAATACGACGATCGAGATCTTTGTTTCGACTGTCATCACGGAAGCTGTTTATGCCGAGGGGCTTCTCTTCACGAACCAGGTCGCGACTTCGGAATCGAACTCGTTTAGCGCCACGGTCGCGAGTAATGAGATCGGCCAGATCATTCTGGGAGTTCCTGACCTTAGTATTACTAAAGGGGTCCTCTCAGTCGATAGCACCAGTGGTGGGGTTATCACTGGTTCACGGGGTCCACTAGGAGTCAATTTCAATACTCCAGGTAGTGCTGAAGCCTTCAATACCACGACCGGTGACCCGATCACATCAGACTCTCTTGACGACGATCCAGGCACTCTTGCGGTTGGAGACGCGGCTCCGATTGATGCCGATCTGCAGAACGTAGATGCCGGTGATGTTGTCACTTTCGGCCTCATGGTGCAGAACCGCGGAAGCGCGGACTATGGAGCGTTTGATGTGCGAATCTCTGACACTCTCCCTGCGGGATTCACAGTCCCTGCGGACCTGACGGCCCTGAATCTCCGAGTCACCGATGGAAACGGAAACCCGATTGCATTCAACATCCTCGGCGGTGGAACCGCTGCCGACTTCTTTGCTAACGGCATCGAATTGGTTGATCCCGATCCGAACATTGGTTCTCTCTCGGAGTATGATGGCTCTTCAGGGACGAATCTCGTCCTTATTGCTTACGACCTCGTTGTCGAAGACACGGCGGTAATGAACTCAACGCTGACCAACACCGCGACGGTCACCAATTTTTCATATCGCGACGGGGGGCCAAACTATGCGGAGCCTGAAGATTTTGACACGGCGAATGTCACGATCATTCGTCCGACCGTTGTTAAGACGCTTGTCAATACGAGCCACGATGCGGCGGCGAACCTGGATTCTCAGGGCGAAGTCGCAATCGGCGAGGTTGTCACCTACACGGTCACAATCGACATTCCCGAGGGAACTCTCCCCGGTGCTGTTATTCGCGATACGATTCAGCCGGGGATGGCTTTTGTGGGTGTCGATTCGATTTCGTTTGATTCCGGACTCACGACCTCAAAGGGAGCCGGTGATTTTTCAGATGTGGATGTGTATTACACCTCAGGGTCATCGATCATTGAGTTGGGTGTCGGCGGAACCGCCGGCTTGGGAACGATTGTGAATACCAACACCGACAATACCGTCACGGAGCGAGTCACGATCACCTACCGGGCGATCGTCCTCAATGCCGCCGTCAACCAGGCTGGAGTGGTCCGGAGTAACGATGCCGAGATCCGCTGGCAGCAGGGCGGAAATACCCAGGTCGAAGATGATTCGACCAACGTCAGGGTCGTCGAGCCTAACATAGCGGTGAATAAAACGGTCCTCGGTGGTGACGTTTCTGTTGAGGGTTTTGACCTCGTTACCTATCGGGTCACGGTCACGAATAATAATTCGAACGGTAACGTTTCTGAGGGTTACAATGTGGAGCTTTCCGACCTTCTCCCCGCAGATGTCGAGTATGTCAGTCATACCTTTGTTTCCGGGGTGTCCCCAACGGGCGGTGTTAATTTCGATCCCGGCAATGGGCCTGAAGGGGAGATCACCGCGTCTTGGGATACTTTTGCCGTGGGCGCTGTATCTCGGATTAACGTGGTGGTTCGCGTCGATAACGGATTGCCGACAGATCGCGTTATCCAGAACACGGCAAATGTTCAATTTACCTCGCTTCCCGGAGAGCCCGGTGATGTCAATTACGCGGGATTTGATCCGACAAGAGATGGCGGTGATGTAAACTTCGCCCCCGGCACGGCACCGGTTGCCGTGGAGCGCACGGGAGATCCGACGGACCCCGGCGGATCCCTGAATGACTACACCCGCAACAGAAGTGTCAACATCACCGTGATCAATCCGGTCGGGATTGAAAAGAATGTCATTGAGACGTCCGAAGATCATACCGGTGCCGAGCGTAATGTAGATGGTGCCGTGCAGGCCACGATCGGTGAAGTGGTTCGCTACGAAGTTCGAATCCGTTTGCCTCAGGCGAACTCCACCGATGTGGAGCTGGTCGACACGCTTGGCCCCGAGCTGGAATGGATCGCTGCGGCGGGAAATGACATTCAGTTCCGACTCGAAGGATTCACCTCAACCGCGACAATCACCGCTGACGCGGATATAGAGGCCGCGATCAGCGGGACACAGCCTCTTGCCGCTTCGAGGGTCAACTTCAACGCTGCGAACAATCGCATCACTTTCGACTTCGGTGATATCATCAACCTCGAAACGGATCCTGGTGATGAGTTCATCTACGTTTCCTACAACGCCATCGTCCGCAATGCGCCAGGGGTGGATCGCGGCGATATCGTGACCAATACGGTGCAGCTTCGTGAAGGCGGTGTAAACATCGGAGCACCGCTCACGCAGACGATTACGGTGGTGGAGCCCGATCTCACGATTGCAAAGTCTGACAATGGCGTCACTACCGCAGACGCCGGCGATATCATCAACTACACGCTCACGATCACGGCCGCAAACTCGCCGCTGCATTCGACCGCGTTCGACCTTCTCATCGCTGATGCCCTGCCGGATGAACTGGATTTGGTTGCTTCCACCGTGGCCTTCGTGGGACTTCCCGGGACGTCGGTCGGAAACATTGCTGAAGACACGGTGAATGATTCCTTCTCCGCGACCGTGGATCGCCTCGAGCCGGGAGAAACTTTTCAAATCACTTTCCAGGGACGGGTTCGTGATGCCGGCGTCGATATTATCCGGGCCAACGAAACGGTCACCAACACCGTCTCCCTGACCTACAGTACACTTCCCGGTGACGGGACCGATATGACCGCGGGTGGAGGAACCCTCGGGAACCAGACCGGGAATGAAGCAGGCACTCCGGGTGATACTGACGGCGAACGAATCACCAATCGCAGTAACTCCGATTCTTTCAACAGCCCTAACCCAATCCTGACCAAGGTCCTTAATGATCCGACGGACACCACTTTCACGATCGGTGAAGTCGTCGATTACGTGATCACTCTGACGGTTCCGGAAGGGCAGACGGGAAGTCCTCTCGCCTCTATTATTGACACGATTGATCCGGGATTCCGCTTCGTCCCGGGAACACTTAATGTCACGCTCGGATCCGGAGTCACGGTTGCGACGGCAGGAACGTTGGACGAGGCAAACGCCGGATTCTTTACTTTCACTGATCCGGGTAACACCGCGAACGCTGAAGCGCTGCGATTCGATTTCGGCGGAGTCACGTTTAACAATGCCAGTGCTGCGAACGGACTGGCGACGGGAACGATTGTCATTCGTTATCAGCTTCAGGTCGAAAACATCCTTGCGAATTAGCAGGGAGACCAGCTCAACAACACGGCGGACTTTCTCTACACCGATGGCGATACCGCCAACACGGTGACGCTTCAGGATACGAATGACAACGACACGATCATCACGATCGTCGAGCCTCAGGTCAATACGGTGAAGGCGGCAACCAGCATTCCGCCGACACCGGAGGCCGGCGAGGTGATCAGTTATCAGGTCACGCTCACCAACCCAGGCAGTGCCGCTAACTCGCTTCAGAACGTGACCGCTTTTGATGTCACGGCACGGGATGTGGTCCCGACCAACCTTAATCTGACTATCGGAACGTTCACCGCCACGAGCAGTGTCTCGGGAGTTGTCACCGGATCATTTAACGTGACCGTCGACGGCTGGAGTCTTGACGCTTCCGTAGGACTCGACCTCGTTGCTGGAGAAGTCATCACGATTACCTATGACGCCGTGATTCAGGAAGAAGTTCTCGATGGCGAGGCTCTCACCAACGAGGTCGACACAGAGTGGACCTCGATCAACGGAACCGCTCTCGGTAACGGAGTCAATGGCGAGCGAACCGGAGACGACGATCTTACTGACGCTCCTTCTCCCGGTAGCCTCAACAACTACGAGAGTGATGATGAGGTCACCGTCTTTGCCGACTTCCCTAACGCGATCACTAAAAATGTGATTTCAACCAGCTCCGCTGCGACCGGGGCTGGAGCAGGCACAAACGCGACGATCGACGATCTTGTCATCGGTGAAACGGTGACATACGAAATTATCGTCACCCTGGGACGCGGAACCAATCAGAACATCCGCGTGATTGATCAGCTTTCGACTGCGAATGGCTTGCTCGACATCATCAACGTGGTCATCACCCCTGGTGCCGATCTTGCGCTTGGCGCTGGTGATATCAACCTGGTTACCGCGTCGATCAGCGATGCTCTTACACTCGGAAACGCCGCCGGCGCCGACGGCTTCAATGACCGGTTTGTTGGGGACTTCGGCACCGTCGTGAACAGTGCCACCGGAGCGCGCACGGCTGCTGAGACGATTCGATTCGTCGTCACCGCCACGCTCGTGAATGACATCGCGAACCAGCAGGGCGATGTCATCGCGAATACCGCGACCTTGGAGTATCTCGATGATCCCAATCAAGATGGAACCTTCACGGTTGAGAGTCTCAGTGACACGGATAACGTCGAGGTCATCGAGCCGCAGGTCGATGCCGTGAAGACGATCACGACACTCCCTAATCCAGCTCAGGCTGGCGAGACGGTTGTCTATCGAGTCACTTTGACGAACCCCGGTGGGCTTGCAAATCCTCAGCAAAATGTCACCGCCTTTGAAGTGACGGCCCAGGATGTTCTTCCTGCTGATCTCACTCTCGATATCCCCAGTTTTCAGGCCGTTCGCAGCGTCGGGAATGTGGATATCACAGGATCGTTCACGATCACGACCAACGGATGGACTCTCGCATCCGGAGCCAATATTGACCTCGCTCCCGGCGAAGTGATCACGATCACCTACTCGGCCACGATCGACGTTGAAGTGCGGGACGGTGAGATCCTCACGAACACGGTGGATGTGGATTGGACCTCGCTTGATGGTGTTGTCACCGGCGAGCGTGGTGGATTCGGAGATCTTGACACGGACAATCCGGGGGGAGATCCGAACGACTACGAGGATACCGCAACCGCTGACATGCCGGTAAACCTGACGCCGGTCTTCGATTTTGAAAAGACGATCATTGCTACCAGTGTTTCAGACACGGGAACGGCGGGTGGGACCAGTGCGGCGATCACTGATCTCGTTATCGGTGAAACGGTTACCTACCAGCTCGTCGCGACCTTGCCTCGCGGCACGGTTGATAGCGTTCGTATCATCGACCAGTTGGCCCTCGGCAACGGACTTCTCGATATTACTAATGTTCAGATCTCAGCCGGTTCGGCTTTGACTCTGCCTGGCGGAGCCTTGTTGACGACTATCCTCCCGACGGTTTCCGACACCGCCACGGCTGACACCTACGATGACCGCGTCGTCTTCGACTTTGGAACTGTCATCAACACTCCTCCCGCTGTTGCCTCTGCCGGTGATGATCAGATTGTGATTACAATCACCGCCCTGGTCGTGAATAACATCGCGAACCAGCAGGGTGATGTCATCAGAAACACGGGTGAGCTGCGATTTCTTGACGATGCCAATGGCGACGGAACCCGCACTGAACAGGTGATTCAGGACACGGTCGATGTCGAAATCATCGAGCCGCAGATCAATACGAATAAGCGGGTCACGACCCTGCCGACGACACTCGAAGCAGGAGTCACGGTGCCCTATGAGGTAACTCTGACGCATCCCGGTGGACCACTTAATCTTGCTCAACTCGCGAATGCTTACGATGTGAACGCTCGTGATACCGTGCCTGCCGATCTCGTTCTTCAGACAGGAACCTTCGTCGCTTTGTTTGACGATGGAACGACCGTGGCTGACATCACCGCTTCCTTTGCGGTGAATGCGAACGGATGGTCCGTGCTTCCGGGTGCGAACATCGACATGGAACCCGGTGATGTTATCACGATCAACTACGATGCGATCATCGCGGTGACGGTCAATGATCAGGATCTCCTCACCAACGAAGTTGACGTCGAATGGACCTCTCTCGATGGCGCCAACTTCGGCGATGTGAATCCGAATGAGCGTGGCGGTGATGGCGATCTCGACACGGAAAGCGATCCTCTTAACGACTATGAAAGTGGCGATGCCGTGACAATTCAAACGGACTTCGAGCCTACCATCACGAAAAATGTCTTCAGCACCTCGGTGAACGGATCTGTCACCGCAGACGGAACGAATCCTCTCATTGAAGATCTCGTCGTCGGGGAAGCGGTGACTTATGAAATTCTTGTCACGTTAGGGCGGGGAACGACCGAGAATGTTCGTATCTTCGACCAGCTCGATATTGCGGCAGGACTCCTCGATATCTCTACTGTTCAAGTCACTTTCGGCAGTGCGCTTAGTCCTCAGGGCGGAGGATCGCTCAACTCGACGGCGACCGTGACCGATTCCCTCGGTGGAGCCGACGGCTTCCGCGACACCTTTGACTTGCTCCTTGGCAATGTCGTGAATAATGCGACGGGTGCGGAGACCGCTGCCGAACAAGTCCGCATTCTTGTCACTGCCACGGTGGTCAATGTCGTGGAGAATCAGCAGGGCGATGTGATTGATAACACGGTCACGCTTTCCTACCTCGCCGACCCGAATGCCGACGGCATCCGCACGACGGAGTCGATTCAGGATTCCGCTTCGGTGGAAATTGTCGAGCCTCAGGTTGATGTCCTCAAGGCCACGACCTCGGTGCCTTCGCCGGCGGAAGCGGGTGAGATCGTTTCCTACGAGGTGACTCTCACCAACCCTGGTGGCCCGACGAACCCTGAGCAAAATGTGACGGCTTATGAAGTGACCGCTCAGGATGTGATTCCAAGCGGCCTTCAAATGGTAACCGCGTCGTTCGCGGCGGATTTGGACGGAACCGATATCACCTCCAGTTTCACGACGACGGTCAACGGTTGGGAGCTTCTTCCCGGCGCGAACATCGATCTGGCTCCAGGCGAGGTCATCACGATTACCTACAACGCGGTGATACAAAACACCGTTGTTGATGGTCAGGCACTCACGAACGAGGTGGATGTCGAATGGACCTCGCTCGATGGTGCTGTCAACACAGGAGTCAATGGAGAACGTGGCGGGGATGGCGATCTCGACACCACTGCCGGTGTCGGCAACCCGAATGACTATGAGTCTGACGACAGTGTCACGGTGCGTGCCAACCTGACTCCGGTCTTCGATTTCTCAAAGCGGGTTCTCAGCACGAGCGAGACCTCCACTGGCGTGACCGCCGGAACAGATGTGACTTTCGATGATCTCGTCATCGGGGAAACCGTGACCTACGAGCTCGTCGCAACGATGGGGCGCGGAACCACCGACGGGGTCCGTATTCTTGACCAGCTTTCGATTGCGAACGGGCTTCTCAATATCACGAGCGTGAGTATCACCGGTGGTGCGGCCTTGAGCCTGCCGAGTGGGACGATCAATGCACTCACTCCGACTCAGTCTGACAATGTGGGCGGGGATGGTTTTATCGACCGCGTCGAATACAACATCGGCACGGTGATCAATGATCCGGCGCTTATCACCGACGCCGCCTCGGAGCAGATCCGGGTGCTCATCACTGCCTTGGTCGTGAATAACGTTGAGAACCAGCAGGGCGATGTCATCGCTAACACGGGAACCTTCTTTTTCCAGGATGACCCTGATGGCGACGGAATTCGCACGGAGCAATCCATCGAACGTGTTGCGAATGTCGAAATAGTCGAGCCGGAAGTGAACGTGAGTAAAACGATCACGAATCTTCCTGCGAACCCGATGGCAGGTGAGCGCGTCACTTATCGAGTGGAACTCTCTAACCCTGCGCCGACCGGCACGGAGAATGTGATCGCCTTCGATCTCTTTGCCCGGGACGATCTGCCGACGAACCTTTCCCTCGATGGAACGACCTTCACGGCAACCCTGAACGGCGTCACGGATGTGAGTGGTGCATTCACCGTGACTGCGGACGGTTGGAGTGTTGGATCTACTTCAACGGGTCCACAGCTCAACCAGGGAGATACCGTCGTTATCACCTACGAGGCCGTGATCCTGCCCGGCGTGCAGGACGGAGAGAATCTTCTCAACGAGGTTGATGTCGAGTGGACTTCCATCGACGGAGACGATCCAAACGAGCGGGGTGGCAATGATGACCTCGACACTGAGTCTCCCGGCGGCGACCCGAACGATTACGAGGTCGGCGACACCGCTGACTTCGACGCGGAGTTCACGGCGATCTTCGCCTTCGACAAAGCGATTGTTTCCACGAGCGAGTCCAGCACCGGAACATCCGGCGGAACCTCACCAACGATCACGGACCTTGTTGTCGGCGAAACCGTGACCTACTCCCTGACGGCCACCCTGGGACGTGGAACGACGGACGGCGTCCGCATCATCGACCAGCTTTCAATTGCAAACGGGATTCTTGATATCACGAATGTGACGATCAATCCCGGCGCGGCGCTTCGGCTCGGGAGTGGGAATCCTTTTTCTTCGATCACACCGGTCGTGACAGACGCGCTTGGAACTGACGGCTATCAGGACCGCATCGAAATAGATTTCGGAACGGTCGTGAACGATCCAGCCTTCTCAACGGGCATTGCCGACGAGCAGATTCAAATCCTCGTCACCGCACTCGTCGTGAACATTGCCGACAACACCGCCGGTGACATCATCGAGAACACCGCAGATTTCTTCTTCTTTGATGATCCTGATGGTGATGGCACTCAGACCGAGCAGAGTATCCGCGACACGGAAGAGGTTGAAATTCTCGAGCCGAACCTCAGCATCACGAAGTCAGTGGACGATGATCAGCCCCGTCTCAATCAGGTCCTGACCTATACCCTGACCGTGACCAACAATGCGGGAGTCAGCGGAACGGACGCCTTCGATCTCGTCATCGATGACCTCATGGATCCCCGCATGACGCTTGACCCTGCTTCGGTCAGTCTCATCATCCTGGGTTCCCCGACGGTCCCGAGCTTGATCGTCTCGAACTCCAGCACTTCGAACAATCTTGTCCTCGGAATTGACCGTCTCGAAGAGGGACAGTCTATCGAGATCACCTACGAGGTCCGCGTATCCAGCGACATCGCTGATTTTGACGCAGTCTTCCCGAACGACGTCGACTTGAACTGGACTTCCACGGAGGGACCGAACGACGAGGAGCGTGGAGGAGACCCTGACACGAACAATCCCGATGATCCTGACACTTACACCGACGATGATGATGAATCCGTCGAAGTGTTCCAGCCCGATCTCCGCATCGAGAAAGTCGATTTCGACGCCGTGATCATTCCTGGTGGTGACATCACCTACCAGATGACGGTCACGAACCAGGGCCGTGCCACTGCGCTGGGCGTCAATGTCACGGATGACATCTCTCACTACCTTGAGGCTGGATTTACCTTTCTAAACGGAACGAATGCGACCCTGACCGATGGGATTGTCACTTTCATCCTCCCTGACATGCCTATCAATGATGTGCAAGTCATCACGATGATTCTTCAGGCACCGGATGTGATTCCGGCGGGACTTGAATCGATCACGAATATAGCGTTCGCCAATCACGATGACATCGACCCGACTCCACCGGACAACGAAGACCCGGAAGAGACTCCGGTTATCGCCCGCCCCGACCTTGTCGTGACGAAAGATGATGGTCTCCTCCTCGCTCTCACCGGTGACGAAATCACCTACGTGATCACTTTCACCAACGTGGGTGATCAGGTTGCCTCCGGAGTGATCATCGAGGACGTGCTCCCTCCCGAGATGGGGTTCATCTCAGCCTCGAATGGCGGCATCCTTCGAGGAAATTCAGTTTTCTGGGGATTTGACGAACTTGCCCCTGGTGAAGTCCGCACGGTTGAAGTCACCGCCGTCGTGATTCGTCCCGGTTTGAAAATCAACACCGTGACAATCAAAGACGACGGACGCGGTGGGCCGGATCCAACGCCGGAGAACAATAAGGACATCGATGAGACGGATACGGAGTGGAGATTTCGTTACGACCTGACCCAGGATTTCCGGACCGTGAATGGCAATCAGACCCTGCACGAACATCGCTGGGGAAGTGATCGCATCCTGCGTCGTGAGCCGGTGATTCTTGCGACCTACATGGCGTCTGGACTGGCCCAGGCTGGATCAACGATCACGCTTGAAGTCTACGACGAGCGCGGTCAGCTCATTGCCGATACCTCGGTCGTGACTGACGCCGGTGGTAACTGGCTCGCTTCCTTCCCCATGGCAGATATCGGGAAGCAGCCCGCCCGCATCGAGATGAAGCAGACCTGGGCGAGTTATAACCCGGCCGGGGAGCGAAGCTACAACTTCCGAACCTACTTCGGCCCGGCCTTCTCGACCGGCACCTACTACACCGAGCAGCTCACGGTTCTCAGTGTCATGGAAAAACGGAACCCGACCGAGGTCATCGATCTCTATGAGTCCTCCAAGATGCTTCTAGCGATGGACTGGAACGGCCAACTCTATGAATTCGCCGCCCGTGGAGCGCTTCAATCCAGTAGCGGCAATTGATCCTGATTTTGACAACAACAACACTTTTACAACAACAACAACTGCATAAAATGAAACCGCTTAATCTGAGCAAACAACAAAAATGGTTCCCTGTCATGGGAGCTCTCACTCTTGGCTGCCTCACGGGCTGTCAGGTCCCCACGAGCATGAACTCGAACGATCCTGAGTATATCACGATCAACGATTCCGCCTCGGTCTTTAAGGAAAACTACAAGCCGATCACCGACGAAGAGCAAGATCTCGATCTTTCTATCGACGAAAAGATCGGAGAGTTTCTCAGTGAAGCGGTCGAAACCGGATCAAACGAGCTGCTTTCGCCTGCTTCAGAGCGTGCCGCGAGTAACGGCTCGATTTACATGGACGAGTGGTGGTCTCAGTCTCACCGCGATTCACTTTTGAATGTGAAAGGGGAGACCGTCGCATTGCAACTCGACGAGATTTACACCCGGACACTTGCCAACTCATCTCAGGTTCGTGTCTTCGCGGCACTCCCCCTGATTCGGGAAACGGCGATCGATGAAGCGAGAGCTGAGTTCGATCCCGAGTCCTATGTCGAAAGCCGTTATAACTTCACCGATGAACCGACTGGATCAGTTCTCGAGACGGGCAACCCAAATGACTTCTTCCGCGAGCGTGGTTGGACGATGGACGCCGGAGTTCGTAAAAAGTTTCTCGCCGGCACCCAGGTGGTCGTCGGTCAGGAACTTGGTCAACGGAGCAACAACAGTGATTTCTTTGTTCCCGGTGATCAGGGGAATGCCCGCCTCCGTCTCTCGGTCGTTCAGCCTCTCCTCAAAGGTGCGGGCACGAAATACAATCGCACCATGATGCAAATCGCGAAGCTGGATGCGGAGACTGGATACGAAGAATTCATCCGCCAGCTCGAGACCCACCTCATGGAGGTGAACCGCTCCTACTGGGCGCTCTATCTTGCGCGTGCTATGTATCAGGAGCAGAAACGCCTCGTCCACGAAACCCGCGGTGTCTCCGATGAGCTTGCGGCACGGGGGACTCTCGATGCTTCTTCCAGTCAGATCAGCCGAACCGAGGCCGCGCTTGCTTCCCGTGAGGCGACCCTCGTCCGCTCTGAGCTGGCGATCAAAAATTCCGAGTCCCGCCTTCGTGCTCTCGTGAATGATCCATGGTTCGTCACCGGAAACATCGGGGAGATCATCCCGGCGGATATGCCAGTGACAGGACGTTACGTTCCTGAGTTTGAAACGATGGTGAATGCCGCTTTGGCCTATCGCCCCGAGATTCGCCAGGCTGAGAAACATCTTCAGGCATCCGATCTCCGCGAAGCAATGGCTCGCAATGAGAAGAAGCCGACCTTAAACCTCCTTGCTGAAACTGGAATCGCTTCGCTTCGCGGCGAGGGAGATACCGGGGGCGCTTTTGGTGATCAGTTTAGTGACAGCGTTCCAAACTGGGGTGTCGGAGTCATGGCTTCGGTCCCATGGGGACGCCGTGCTGAGAAGGCCCGCCATCTCCGTACTGAGCTTGAGGTTCGCCAGATGAAAGACCAGCTCCGCTCAACGATGGACACCGTCCTTCTTGAAGTGCAGGTCGCCCACCGCGAAGTCTCAACGGCTTATCCTGACATGAAGGCAAAATACAAGGCGGCAAGTGCTGCTGATGAAGAGCTTCAGGTCCTCAATAACCGCCGCGGCGTCGATGGCGAAGACGGTGAGTCGCTCTACCTTGAGAAATTGCTCGATGCCCAGGAGCGTAGAGCCCGGGCACGCGAGGACTTCCTCAAGTCACTTGTTGTCTATAACTCGGCGATCACTAACCTCGACCGCGCCACAGGAACTCTTCTCCAGGCCGAAGATGTTGGCGTCCATCGTGATGTCGATGAGGACGAGCTTCCGATCATCCGTCTCACGAAGGATGAGTCCGCGAAGAACGCTATCGCCAGCTACGTCCTCAAGTAAGTTTTCGACCGATGCCTTCAACTTCTTCATCATTGCTCACCAGAGCGTGCCGTGATTATGAGCCATGGGGCCTGATCCGGCAGGCCTGGTCGGCAGGGAAAAGTGAGGGCTTCGAAAGTCCCGAAGATCAGCTCAGGCGAATCAACGAACTCGCTGATTCGGTCTCGAAACTTTCGGATCAGAAATTAAAAATCATCGCCTCAAAGCTCCGCGGGTTCGCCCGTTCCGGAGCGGAGTCCGGTGAGTATATGGTGGAATCTTTTGCCCTTGTCAGGGAAGCTTCCCGTCGCGTTCTCGGCCTCTTCCATTACGATGTGCAGTTGTTAGGAGGGCTCGCGATTTGTGACGGCACGATTGCCGAAATGGCAACCGGAGAGGGGAAGACGCTGGTGCAGTCACTGGCGGCTTTCACTCGAAGTCTCCCCGGCAGGGGTGTTCACGTCGCGACCGCGAACTCATACCTCGCGGAACGTGACTACGAATTTGCGAAACCACTTTTTGAATTTTTAGGGACTTCCGTCGCATTGCTTCCCGAGCGTGTTCCAACGCCTCAGAAGCGCCCCGCCTACGCCGCGGAGGTAACCTATGGAACTGGAACTGAGTTCGGTTTCGATTACCTTCGCGATCAGGTTGAACTGCTCAAGGAGCCATACACAAAACCCGGCGATGCGTATCGCCGCGAGATTCTGGGACTGCCGCAACGCGGACGCACTCAGCTCTGTCAGCGGGGACTCACCTTTGCGATTATCGATGAAATTGATTCTGTTCTCATCGACGAGGCTGCGACGCCTTTAGTCATCAGCGGAAAGGCGGGAGACAAACACCCTTACCCCGGGATCTTTCATTTAGCCGGCAAAGTCGCCGGAGATCTCAGTCGTGACGAAGAAGTCACGATTGATGAGAAAGAACGTTCTGTGGTCCTCAGTGAGGCAGGACTCGAGAGCATTCACCGCGATGAGTTGGGAATCCCCTGGGCACACCTCGTGAGGCCGTGGAGGATTTACATCGAAAATGCCCTCCGCGCCCGCTACCTCTTTCAGCGAGACACCGATTACCTCATCAATCAGGATCGTGAAATTGTCATCGTCGATTCCTTCACCGGCCGGGTTCGAGAGGGAAGCAGTTGGAAAGAAGGGCTGCATCAGGCAGTTGAAGCGGCGGAGTCAGTCGAGATCTCGGCCGAATCCACCTCCGTTGCAGGTATTTCCCGCCAGCGATTCTATCGCCTCTACGAGGGACTGGGGGGCATGACCGGCACCGCCGGTGAATCAGCGGGGGAACTCTGGCGGTTTTATGAACTCAGCGTCGAACCGATCCCGAGAAATCGTCCTTCTCAGGTGAAAGCCTGTCCCGTTCGGATCTTCCGGAATGTGGAGGAGAAATTTGAAGCGATTGCTCTCGACGCCAGCGCGCGACAGCAAAAAGGACAACCCGTTCTCATCGGATGTCGCACCATTGAGGAGAGTGAAAATCTTTCCCTGAAGCTCAGTGCCATGACTGTTCCGCACACCCTGCTGAATGCCAAGACAACCGTCGAAGAAGCCGAAATTATTTCAAACGCGGGCGTTTCCGGCGCCATCACCGTAGCCACCAACATGGCGGGGCGCGGCACTCACATTTCTCTCGACGATGATGCGTTAGCCGAGGGAGGGCTCCATGTCATCGCAACCGGTCTCGAGGAATCGCGCCGGATTGATCGTCAGCTCACGGGGCGCGCCGCGCGACAGGGTCAGCCCGGCTCTTACCAGTTTTTCCTCTCCGGGGAAGATGACTTGATCGAAAGCCAATATCCTGACGAGGCTGCAAAATTAAGAGCCTGCGCGAAATGCGATGCCGCCGGGGAAGTGAAGCCGTCCCCATGGCTGCCGCTCTTTGAAAAAGCACAGCGGAAAGTGGAAAAATCCCGCTATGAGCAGCGCGTGACTTCCTTTCTCTACAACGAACGACTGAACGAATCGAAAGAAACTTTATCCTAACATGATTACAAAAAATTTATTCTTCACGATGGCGGCCCTGGCGCTCCTTTTGCCCTCTCATGGCGAAGCGAGCGGCGTTCCCATCATTGGGATCACCGAACCGGTCGAGGAGATCGACCTCGCCTTTCCTGAAGTTGGGATCATCGCTGAAATCGCGGTGGAAGAGGGACAGACAGTGGTGAAGAAAGAGCTTCTCGCGCGGCTTGATGCCCGTTCGCACGAAGCGCTTCAGAAAATTGCGGCGATGAAAGCGGAGAGTGTCGCTGCGATTCGTTCGGCAAAAGCGGAACTCGATCTCCGCGAGAAGCGACTTACCAAATTGAAGAAGCTTGGAACCGGGAACACGAATCCTGATGAACTCGCAAGAGCTTCGGTGGATTATGAAACCGCCTTGTCCCGCTACGAATTGGCGAGCGAAGAATCAGCACAGGCGGGGATCGAGCTGGAGCAAATAACGGTGGAAATCGAGCGCCGAACCCTGCGCAGTCCGATTGATGGAGTGGTGACGAGAATTCTCCGTGATGAGGCTGAGAGTGTCAGTGGCGGCGAAACGCTCGTGATGTCGGTCGTGAATCTTCAGCAGCTCGATCTGATTGTTCATATCGAAACCGAACTGGCGGAGCAGATTTCAAAAATGGGATCCGTCATGGTGGATCGTGTCGGTCACGAAGGGGCGGAGTTTGCGACGAGCGCGAAGGTTCAATTTGTGAGTCCTGTTGTTGATGCCTCCAGCGGAACCCGTCGCGTCCGGTTGCGTCTCGATAACGAAGATGGACATCACGTCAGCGGCGTGAAATATCAGATTCAGCTTTCCGCTCCGACCGCGTTCAGCATGCGTCGGGAGTAGGGGATGCTGAAACCTACGCCATCAAGCTCTGGCGACAGAGCATGGCATAGATCCCGTCTTCCTTGACCAGTGTGTCGTGAGTGCCCTCTTCAACGACGAGCCCGTGGTCTAATACATAGATGCGATCTGCATTTCGGACGGTTGAGAGCCGGTGCGCAATGACGAGGCTCGTGCGATTTGTCATCAGCTTTTCGAGCGCTTGCTGGATCAATTTTTCCGTCTCTGTATCGACACTCGCGGTCGCTTCGTCGAGGAGGAGGATCGGTGGGTTTTTTAAGATGACCCTCGCAATCGCGATGCGTTGTTTTTCGCCGACGGAGAGTTTCACCCCTCGCTCCCCGACGCTGGTGTCGAGCTGATTCGGGAGCGCTTTGACGAACTCTTCTGCATTCGCGGCCCGGAGCACTTCCCACATCTCCTCTTCGGTCGCGTCCTCGCGGGCGATCGAGAGATTCTCCCTGACACTGCAATTAAAAAGGAAGCTCTCCTGGGTGACGTAGCCCATCGCATCGCGGAGTGAACTCTTTTTCGCCTCTGCGATGTCCTGCCCATCGATACTGATGACGCCGGAGTCAGCCTCGTAGAAACGTGTCAGGAGATTGATGATCGTTGACTTGCCGGCTCCGGTGCTGCCGACGAGAGCAATCATTTCACCGGGCTCGGCCTTGAGGTTGACGCCTTTGAGAGTCGCGATGTCGTCTCCGTAGGAAAATTTAACGTCATTGAACTCGACCGCTCCTTTCACCGGGGTCGGCAAAACGACGCCTTCGTCGACGTCAGCCTCTTCTTCGGCATCGATGATTTCGAAGACGCGTTCGGCGGCGGCGCGGCCCGCTTGCACGATCTGGTTGAGGCTGTTGAGACGGGTGATTGGCTCGTAGAACAGTCCAAGCGAGACAAGAAAGAGCGCGAAAACTCCAATTTCATTCTGGAGTGCTTCCTCCGTGGGGGCTTGCATGACCCACCATCCTCCGAAGCCGATCACGAGGACATAGCCGATATTTCGGAGAAACTCCATGCTCGGGTTGTAAGCCGCCCACACCTTCATGAGGTGAAGGGATGCCTTTCGCAAAATATTGCTCGATTCGTTGAAAGACTGATGTTCAGCCTCTTCCCTCGTGAAGGCCTTAATCTGCTGAATCCCGTCAATGTTATCGTGGAGGAGCGAATTCATCGAACTGGTGGCCCTTCTCACGACCCGGTGACGCTCAGGTGCCGTCCGGGTGTAAAGCCACGCGCCGATGAATAGGAACGGCATTGGGATCATCGCAATCGCGGCGAGTCGTGCGTCTTCGGAGAACAGGAGAATACCCACGACGAGGACTTGCAGGACCGCGACGATTCCCTGCTCGATCCCATCGATGAGAACCCGCTCCATCGCGGTGACGTCTTCGGTGACACGGGTCATGACATCGCCGGTTCGCTTGTTATCGAACCACCGCATCGGTAAACGCTGAATTTTGTGATATAAATCCGAGCGAATATCAAAGATCACCTTCTGCTCGAACGTATTATTGAGGACAATGCGCAGCGCATTGAACAAATTGGTAAGAAAAAAGGCTCCCACCGCCAGCAATGTCAGGGGGACAAGTCGTTCGAATTGTCTCTGCGGAATCACTTCTCCGGTAATTATTTTGGTGACGGTGGGGAAAACGATCACGAGGAGTGTCATCAGAACCGCACAAGCCAATTGGGCACTCGCGATTCCGGGATAACGCTTAAGGTAAGAAATAACTCTGAGAACTGTCCGCATAATGGCGACGGTTGATTGAATAAGAAAACTTGGAAAAATATGAGGTCACCTCAGCGGCAATACGTCGCGGGGGAGTCACCGCCACCATGGCCCGCAAACGAAAGCGCTCCATCACTTTTTGGCTGATTAAGCTGCCCTTCTTTCTGCTCGTCGCAGTCATTGTCGGATGCAACTTGTGGATTGTTGTGTCAACCCACGGTCGGATTTACGCCTCAGCGGGGGATATTGAGGCGCAGCCGGTCGCTTTAGTCCTTGGGACGTCGAAAAATGTCGCGCCTGACACCCCGAACCGGCATTTTAACAATCGGATCGCCGCTGCCGTCGCTCTTTTTAAAACAGGGAAAGTCGAGCAGCTTCTCGTGAGCGGCTATCGGGATTCCCAATACTACGACGAAACCCGCGACATGATTGCGAAGCTGAAGTCAGCCGGCGTGCCTGCCGACGCGATTCTGGCCGATAATGAGGGGGCACGGACGCTCGATTCCGTGGCGCGGGCCTCTTCAGTCTTCGGGTTTGAGAAATTCGTGATCGTCTCGGACGATTTCCATGTCGCCCGGGCCCTTTTCATCGCGGATCAGCTCGGGCTCGACGCCGTTGCGATGCAAAGCGCCCGCGTTGAACTTGAGAACTCCTCGAAAGTCAGGCTGCGCGAATACCTCGCCCGCGTCAAAGCGGTCATGGATTTATATCTGTGGAAGACAGAAGCGGAAGCCGCGCTCCCGCTTCCTTGAGCCACAAAAACTGGAGGGATAAGCTCCCGCTTGTCCGCAAAGGAAGGGCTTCCGTGTATTCTGTGTTCTCCGTGTTTAAACCATCAAAGCCTCTGCCATTTTTGACCACAGAAGACACAGAGGTCACCGGCATTGGCAACGAAGTTTCTTCGGACGACACGGAGGTCGTCCCTCAAGCACTGATTCGGAACCTGCGCTCACGCTTCCTTGAGCGCTTCGACCGTTTTCTCGAGGCCTTCAGCATCCGCGAAGCTCAATGCCGTCGCGCTGCGGTCGATGCGGCGCATCATTCCGGCGAGGACGCGGCCCGGGCCGAGTTCGATGAAAAGGGTTTCGCCTTTTCCGATATAATGCTGCACGCAATCGCTCCAGCGAACTGACCCGCTCACCTGAGCTTCGAGGGTCTTACGAATCTCATCAGCACCAGTCACTTCGCGGGCCTCAACGTTGCAAACCACCGGCAAATTCGGGGCGTTCAACTCAAGCCCCGCGAGAACTCCGGCCAGTTTCTCCTGCGCTGGCAGCATGAGCCGGGAATGATAAGCCCCCGCCACATCGAGCGGCTGGGCAATGCGGACCCCGTAATTTTCCGCCGTCGCGACGGCTTTGGCGATGCCATCTTTGGATCCGGAAACGACGATTTGGCCGGGCGCATTAAGGTTTGCGACATCGACATCGCAATCAGCCGCGAGCTTGCGAATATCCGCCTCTTCTCCGCCGATGAGCGCGGCCATGGCCCCTTCGACGGCACTGGTGGCTTCCTCCATGAATGCCCCGCGCTTTGCAACGAGATCGAGACCGGTCGCAAAATCAAAGGTCCCCGCCGCCGCATGAGCCGTGAATTCCCCGAGCGAAAGTCCGGCCACTCCGGAGATCTCGAGGTCCGGCACTTCGCTTTTTAACAACGCAAGGCAGGCAAGTCCGTGCGCATAGAGCGCAGGCTGGCAGATCGAGGTCCGGGTGAGCTCGTCGGCAGGACCGTTGAACATTTTTTCCGACAACGAATAGCCAAGCTGCTCGTCTGCCTTCGCAAACAAGTCGGCGGCGAGGTCATACTTTTCCGCGAGGTCGCGACCCATTCCAACGGTCTGGGCTCCCTGACCGGCAAACATCAATACTGCTCGTTTTCCCATAAGATAGGCGCCTACTCAATCCCGTATCGTCCGCAGTGCAAGGGTTTTCAGGGAAGCATAACGGGACCTTTGGCGCTGATCGCGGTCGCGTTGGTCGTCGTACCGGGGAATTCGCGGTGTCTGTGATTCTTGTCTTTCTTCCCGTTGATGTCGTCGCGGTCGAGCGTGGGATTCGTCGGGACGGTGTCGCCGGTCGCTTCAGTCCAGTCGCCGAGGAGGCCCCGGAGATCCTTCAGCGTCTCGGAAAATTCTTCTTTGCCCGCGAGGTTCGTGAACTGATAGGGGTCGTCGCTCACTTGATAGAGTTCCTCCTCCGGACGTGGCTGGAGAAAAATATCCTGCTGATTTTCGTTTATCTCACCCGCGTCATGCTTTTCCCAGAGTTCTTCCCCGGCGGGAAAAGTGGGGTCGCTTTCTTTGCTGAGGACCTGGAGCTCAGGGAACGCATTTTTGATGTAAAGGAAATCGCCGGTCCGGACCATGCGCTGGTGCGCTTGGTAGACATGCCAGTTCTGCTCGGCAAAAGCGACTTTGCGAACGACGACGGTGGGATCCTTGAGGATTGGAAGAAAGCTCACCCCCTGAGCGCGCTCATCGATTTCCACCCCCGCCAGCTCCAGCACCGTCGGCCCCACGTCGATGCTGCTGATGAGTGACTCGACGACCGCAGGCTTGATCTTGCCGGGACAGGCCATGAGAAATGGCGTCTTGATTCCGCTGTCGTAAAGCCGGGTTTTCGAGCGGGGAAAGGGGCGACCGTTGTCCGTCATGTAAATGATGTAGGTGTTTTCCTCGATCCCCTGGCGCTTCAATTCCGCGACGAGCTTGCCCATCGTTGTGTCGGTTCTGCTTACTTCGTGGTAGTAATCGGCGAGGTCCTGGCGCGTCTTCGGGCCGTCGTAGAGAAAAGGCGGGACCTCGATTTCGGCGGGGTCGTAGATCGGGTTCTTGTCGTCGATCTGCCAGTCGCGGTGAGCATCGCTCGAGGCAAACCAGGCAAAGAAGGGCTGATCTGTGGGCCGCTTTTCGAGAAGTGAAACCCAGTCCTCGCTACCGCTCGGCTTGCCGCCGTTCGTGATCACATCAAAGGTCTCCGTCAGCTTCGCGATGTGATTTTTCCCTGAAAGCATTGTGAAATAGCCCGCTTCACGAAGCGCTTTCGGGAACTTAAACTGATCATCCGGCAGCACCGTGTGCAGCTCCGGAGCGCCTGTATTGTGCGGGTAGCGGCTCGAAATGATGCTGCAACGCGAGGGGCTGCAACTGCTGATCGTGAGGTAGGCGTTCGTGAAACGAAGCCCGCGCTCCGCCATTGCATCGAGATGCGGCGTCTTCACGAAGTCATTGCCATAGCAGCCGAGGTCGTTCCATCCGATGTCGTCCGTGATGAAGAAAATGAAGTTGGGACGCTCGTCGGCCTGAACAGAGGCGGTCAGAGTAAGGCCGGCAATAAGTGCGGCGAAGAGAGATTTCATCCCGCGAGTCTGCCAAGGGAGGGGGAATTCTGCAACGGCGCATTCCGGTTCACGCCTGCGCCACGGAGGAGCGACACTCCTGTCGCTCGCGGAGCCCCGGGATTTTCGGGCACGACCGGTGAGATACGGGCAGGAACGCCCTTGCTCCGTGAGTAGACCGAACAGGGTTAAGTCATCGACCTAACCCTGTTCAGTCCCCCGAAAACCAGTTGCTTCCCGCCTCCTTTCTGTCGTTAGATAGTCTCATGCTGAACTGGATCTGGATGGGAATGATTGTCATCGGTGTCGTCGTCGCGGCGCTACTGGATCAGTTGAGTGGATCTAACGGGATTGTCGAAGGCATGTTTTCGATGATCAAAATAGGTGTCGTGAACATTGCGATCCCGCTCAGTGCGATCATGATGCTCTGGCTCGGAATCATGCGACTCGCGGAAAAGTCAGGCATGGTTAATTCCGTCTCGCGTTTCGTTCGGCCGGTCATGAGACGTCTCTTTCCCGAGGTGCCGGAAGATCACCCCGCGATGAGTGCGATGGTCATGAATATGGCGGCGAATATGTTGGGGCTCGGCAATGCGGCGACGCCACTCGGTCTCAAAGCGATGCAACATCTTGATGATCTGAATCCTCATAAAGGGACGGCAACGAACTCGATGTGCACCTTTCTCGCGATCAACACGAGTTCGGTCACTCTCATTCCAGCGACCGCGATTGGATTGCTCGCGGCGCAGGGGATCGCGGAGCCGTATGCGATTGTTGGGACTACGATCGGGGCGACGATTTGCTCGACGATCATTGCGATCCTCGCCGTGAAGACCTTTGAAAAAATGCCGGTCTTCAATCGGGTGCAAACGCCGGAACCGACTGTCGAAGAAGACGTGGTCGAGTATCAGGTGCAGGCAAAAGGATTATCAAACCGGGGTAAATTCGTCATGGCGGGAGTAGTCTTTCTTTTCGCCGGTATCGTCGCTCTTGAAGTTTTCCCCGAGCAGCGTATCGCGGTTCAGGAAACACTGGGGCTGCGCGAAGTCGCAATTCAGCTCGATGCCGAGACAGCCTCGCTCGATGAAAAAACCGACGTCGAGGCGAAGCCGTTCTGGCAGCGTACCGTCTCGGCGATTTCTCTCGCCGCGATTCCCTTTGTCCTCGTTTTCTTCATTGTCTTCGCGGCGCTGAAACGCATTCCGGTTTACGAAGAGTTCGTCGAAGGCGCGAAAGAAGGTTGGCACGTTGCAGTACGGATCATGCCCTTCATCGTTGCGATGCTCGCCGCGCTCGCGATCCTGCGAAACTCCGGCGCCTTGTTCCTTTTCCAAAACATGCTCAGGCCCGTCCTCGAGTTCGTGAAGTTCCCGCCCGAACTTGTTCCCATGGCCCTGATGCGTCCCCTCAGCGGGAGCGGCAGTCAAGGCGTCCTCGTCGAAATTCTGACCAACGAAGGCCTTTCTGAAACGATCAAATACACCGCCGCGACCATGTTTGGCTCGACCGAGACGACCTTCTACGTCCTCGCGGTTTACTTCGGATCCGTCGCCGTACGACGCACTCGCCACGCCGTCGCGGCCGGTCTCTGCGCCGACCTCGCCGGCGTCATCGCTGCCGTCATCATCTGCCGCGCGATGTTTGGGTGATCTTTAGAGAAAGGGTTTTCGCTGCTGAGATCGCCAATCTTCCGAGTAGAGGAGTTTCGCTCCGCTGTTCAGCACTGAGGGAATCGTAAAATCTCTGGATCTTGTTCTCTAATTAGAGTCTTGGCAGATGCTCTAAAGCACCGAGTCTGGAACGAACGTTTCTTAATCTAAATCGCCTCTGCCGGATTAAGATTAGGGACGAGAGCCATCACTCGAAATGGAGCAGCGCCAAAAATCCAATCTCCCCTCCAAAACCTGTCTCGTCTGCGGTCTTCCTTTCGACTGGAGGAAGAAATGGGAAAAATGCTGGGACCAGGTCAAATATTGCTCGGAACGTTGTCGACGGAATCGATCTGCGATTCGTAACGACGGGTCGAATGACTCTTGAATCGACCTTTTTCCTTCCCGCAACACGGGACGAAGCCATCGGTCGCTTGAATGAATTCCTCGCGGAATCGGCAGGCACCTACTCGGAAAAAAGAAATCACGTCATCCCCGGCCACGGAAACGTCTCCCGCCTTTCTGCCGCGACTCGAACCCGCCTCCTCCTTGAAACGGAGATTTGCGAAGCAGCGCGACAGAATTTCTCCGCCGGCAAAATTGAAAAATTTGAGCAGGAAATCTGGTGGCGCCTTTACTGGAAAGGCTGGCTCGAACAGCGACCCTCGGTCTGGTCAGGCTATCGCGCTGAGCTCTCCGGACTGGAATGGAGCGACCGCGCCCTCGAAGTCGCAGCCGGGAGGAGTGGGGTCGCGATCATGGATCATTTCGCGAAAGAGCTGATGGAGACCGGCTACCTCCACAATCACGCGCGGATGTGGTGGGCGTCCTTCTGGATTCACGTCGAGCGCCTCCCCTGGCAGCTCGGAGCCGACTTTTTCCTCCAGCATCTCCTCGATGGGGATACCGCTTCAAACACGCTCTCATGGCGCTGGGTCGCCGGGTTGCAAACGCGCGGAAAGAGCTATCTCGTCCGGCGCTCAAATTTGGAGCGCTTCGTTGACCCTGATCTTCTCAGCACCAACTCAGCGGGGCTCAATCAGTTAGAAGATCCTTCACCAGCCCCTGAACTCGAATTTCAGGACCATTCAAATAGTAGGTCTGTCCCTCTTTTACGGCCACTGAACTCGAATTTCAGGACCATTCAAATAGTAGGTCTGTCCCTCTTTTACGGCCAGTCTTCGTCCCCGGGGAGCGGGTTGGCATCTGGGTCCATGACGAAGATCTGCTCCTCGAAAATTCACCGCTCGCGGATTTGAGCCCTCACGCTCTATTCGCGCCGCTGCCAAATGCGCTCTGGAAAGAGCATCGATACAGCCCCCGGAAGGTCGAATTTCTCTCGAAGGCACTCTCCGATGGTGCGCACCGGGCGGGCAGACATTTCGATCTGATGTCAGGAATTTCGCAGGGCGACGACATAGCGAAAGCGCTCGTAGAAGGAGCGAAGGAAAACGAACTCTCCACGCTCGTGGCGATGCAGCCATTCACCGGGCCGCTCGCCGACGAAATTCCCCAAATCACTCACGCGCTCGCGGAAGCGGGCGTTTCGCTCCAGCTCGTCCGGCGCCCCGACGATGTCGAGCTCATGAAACACGCCACCGCCGGATTCTTCGGATTTTGGAAAAAGACCGCAAAACTCCGCGATAGAGCGCCGCTTTGAGATATTTTAACGATTGATTCAACCCCTATTACCCCTCACATTCCGCCCCATGGAAAACGTCATTATCATCGGTACCGGTTGCGCCGGCTGGACATCAGCAATCTATACAGCACGTGCGAACCTGAAACCTCTCGTCCTTGCCGGAGAACAGCCGGGTGGCCAGTTGACGACCACGACCGAAGTCGAAAACTTTCCCGGTTTCCCCGAAGGCATCTTGGGACCAGACCTCATGATGAACATGCAGAAGCAGGCGGAGAAGTTTGGTACCCGCGTGGAATATGATCTCGTCAGTTCGGTGAAGAAAGAGGACGAGGGCTATTTCACTCTCAAAACGCAGGGCGGCACGACTCACGAAGCCAAAGCGGTCATCATCGCGACCGGAGCGATCCCGCGCTATCTCGGTCTCGAAAACGAAATGTCTCTTGTCGGGCACGGTGTCACCTCCTGCGCAACCTGCGATGGTGCCTTTTATCCTGATGTCCCTGTCGCCGTCATCGGTGGCGGTGACTCCGCCTGTGAAGAAGCCGATTTCCTCACCAAGTTCGCGAGCAAGGTCTATCTCGTGCATCGCCGTGATGAACTCCGCGCCTCGAAGATCATGGCTGATCGTGTGCTCCGGAACCCGAAAATTGAACCTGTCTGGAATTCAGAAGTAACAGAATACCTCACCGACGATGAAGGCGAAGTGCGCGCTGTCACACTGTTCAACAATCAGAGCAACGACTCGTCCGAACTCGAAGTGAAATGTGTCTTTGTGGCGATCGGTCACGACCCCGCGACCGGATTTCTTAATGGCTCCGGCGTCGAACTCGACGATGAAAAATACATCATCCAGAACGGGCACGACACGAAGTCGAACATCGTCGGCCTCTTTTCCGCCGGGGACGTTTCCGACCACGTCTACCGCCAGGCGATCACCGCTGCCGGAAACGGCTGCCAGGCCGCGCTCGATGCGGAGCGGTATCTTGCCGCTTTGTAGAATTGGCGGAACTCGCTCCCGGAGAATGGCTTGCCTACAGGGTCAATCAGCTATACCCTTTCTTGGATTGAAGATCTCATGAGTGGACGGAAATATACGGCTATTGGAATCCTGATTTTAACATTGCTGTTCGTTCCCAATTCGGAAGCTCAGTTTCACACGAAGAGTGAAACTGAACAGCCGACCATTCGCCAATCGCAGCCGCAGCCGGTTCCGCAGCAGAATAAGCAACACGTCGACGTTCATTCGCTACCAGGGGCCGATTACTCCGGCGGCGTGATGATTTTGCCGGATTCGCAGAAGGAAGCTCTGCAGCAGTGGAATCCCCGCATGAGCGAAATGAATGGCAAAGACGCTGACGTTTGGGGGCGGTCAATCTGGCACTCTGACGGGACCTACACAGATTCAAAACAGGACAATCTTACGAATACACTCGAGCAGGAAACAATGAGCAAAAACGGTGTTCGTCTCCAAAAAAGATTGATCATGTTAGATCAGTCGGGACGGCCAGCCGAAGTCATGATGTACAATGGAGCCGACCAGTTCAAGTATAGGGGTAGGTTGCTCTACGACACCTTGGGTCGCTTCATTGAAGAGCAAATTTACGATTCGAACGATACTTTGATCAGACGCAAAATTCAGGAATACACCGTGGACGGCTTTAAAATGCCACTCCGGAGTTGGGATTACGTCGCGAACATTCCAGATGACTTGAAACTGGTCATCACAAAAAATGATGCCGCCGAGGCATCCGGAGAGCCTAAGGTAACTATCACTAAGAGGGGCCTTTTCGGCCAGGAGAAGACAATCTCTAACTCAGTTCCAGACCCTTTGCCCTCTGATATTGCAAAACCAGTATCGAGTGTGGAGGACACCGCTGAAAAGCGCAAGGGGCTCGGACTTGGGCGCCTCTTTGGGAAAAAAGATTAATTTCGAGGCGCGCCAACGCTTCCAACGGGGATCGATGAAGCTCTCTCCTACTCAGTCTTTGGCTTTTCTATTCCTCTTGGGCCTATCGGTCTCAGGCTGGCTCTACGGAATCTACTGGAAGCGCGTCGCGAGCGGAAATGTCTTTACCAAAGAGGAAAAAGTGATGATCCAACTCCAGGACCAGATTCAAGTCCTGACCGATAAGAACGCCGAACTGAACGAACAGATTTCCAGCCTCTACAACCCGGACAGCGAATCGGAGAACACTGCGGCGAAGCAGGCAGCACCTGTTACTCCAGGGGTAACCGCCCCGTTTGAGAAAATAGAACTCCCCCGAAAGGGATTCTAGACCTTGGGTAGACCACCTAAAATTTAGTCTCTGTGAAACCCGTGATGTCAGGGGTGAAAAGATTGCCGGGGATCCCCGCGTTCGGTGCGACTCGATTAAAAGCAGTCTTCACGTATGAGCCATCCGAAAGCACGATCTCCATACCGCGAAGGCGATAGTCGTCGCGACCGAGAATGAAGGTAAATGTTTTCACGCCCCGCCCCGCCTGCCCTTTCGGCTGCGTCACTATCTCGTAGGTCGATCCCGCAGTATCGATGCTTTGAACGCTGTATTTCCGCTCGAACTCACTCGTCGAGCGTGGAAAGCCGGTGGCCATCGCCATCAGTCCATGGGGAACATCCCCCGAATTCGCAGAGCGTCGCTCATATTTCTTCATTGCGGTCCTGATGATGTAGAGCTGACCATTGTGCTTCGTCACGATCGTCTGGGGCGGACTTCCGACCTGCCAACGGAACTGGTTACTACCGTAGTTCAACCAGAGAGATCCCGATTGACGAATCGGAACTTTCATCGAAGTCATTGTCCTCGTCTGAGTAAAATCGATCTTGATCGTCCGGACCCCACTGTTTGTCGACATCCAGCGTTGGACCACTGACATGTCAGCCGCATTCGTTGCGGGGGTAAAGGCCGCGAAAACAAGGCACGCGGCAAGAAACGGTGAGAAATGTCGCTCGGGAAAAACCATCATTGTTAGATACTAAGCACATCTTAACAAATTGTCAGCTGGAAAGACGATGCGCCCACCGATACCAGCGAGGCAGGAGCCATACCGCTACCATCATATTAGCGAGAATACCAACCGCACATACGACCCCTAAACTCGCAAGGCCATAGGCGGAGGCGCTCGCCAACGAACCAAAACCAATCGCCGAGGAAGTGCCGCAGAAAATGAGAGCCTTTCCAATCCCGGCCCTCGCGGCCCCCACATCGCCCCCACTCCTGCGAAGCGCGAAAATCATGTGAATACTAAAATCCAGCCCCGTCCCGAAAAGCAGAGGGAGGCCGCAAATGTTAAACGAGTTCCAACTCATCGGCGTCCAAATCGTGAGGAGGACGATGAGACATCCGGTGAACACGAGAGAAAACAGGCTGAGAAGAAGATCTTTCCAATGTCGGAAGACCAACCCAAGCATGGCCGAAAGGAGGGCCATCATCGGAAGAAACACACGAAGGATATCCTGCCCGATTCTTTCATTCAGCGCCGTTCCCAGCGATCCGAGACTGGCCACGACCGTGTTCGGACTGCAGACCGCCGCCACCCATTCCCGATCCTCCGGAATCGAGGGCTTCACCGTAGCAAGTGCCGCGTAGACTCCATCCCTCTCAGCAAAAAGCCGGTCGATCGACCACACCGCCAATTTACCCGTGGGCAATGCCAACTCACCGTTCGCCAGCTGACCGAGATAGCTTTTCCAGGCGGCGAAAACGGCCTTCGTGAGACGGGTTCCCTCTTCAGAAAAACCGGCCTCATTCAGTTCTGAGATCAGACGCGCCTCCTCTTTAAGCAATGATTCAATCGCCTCAAGGTTTTTCAACTGCTGCTCCGGTCGAGGAATAAAGGCCATTGGCAGAACATAGTCCGTCAGGAGATGAGATTTCTTTGCTGATTCGATGCGCTCCGCCGCATTACCGAGTTCTCGATTAAGAGCTTCGATAGAATCACCCGTGATCACGGTCGGCACCGCATTTTCACGCCCCGCCAACTCCGACTGCAGCTGTTGCCAGGCCACCATTGATGGGCTTTCACGAATTCGGAACGGATGAAAATTTGCCTCAAGGTGAGGCATTTCTTTCACCGCCATGGAAGTTATCGCGGCGATCGGAACCAACACCGCGAGCACCATGGCCGACACCCGAGTCACTCCCTTACCGGTCAAATCTACCGAGCGCTCTTTCACCACTTCCTTGTTAAAGCTCACCGCGACCGGCCCGAACCCATAGAGCATCACAAGCGCACCGACAACAACACCCATCGCGACGAGATTTCCCATCTCCGCAAGGCCGGGAAGCGAACTGAGATTTAGGGAAAGGAAGACCACCGCCGTGGTCGCAGCCGCCCAGAGAATCCCCGGTCCCACTGATCGACGGAGCGCCTTCGCATCCCCGCCCGAATCCATCGCCTCCCGATAAAGCACGATGCCGTAATCCACCGCCAGACCCATGAGAATTGCGGCGAAGCCCGCACTCATGACACTAAGATCGCCGAACAAAGCTCCGCCAATCAGAATCGTGATCGCGAGGATCGCCAGCATTGCCGAAATCAACCACGAAAGTGGGCGGGTCCGCCGGTGCATAATCCAAAAGAGCAAGGAAATCAGCAGCATCGTTGCGACCACAGAAATCGTCATGTCCTTCTCCATTTCAGTGCCGACCTCCGCCATGAAAGCCGGTGTTCCCGTAAGGCCGATCTCGATCGCCGACTCTTCTCCCTGAGTCGCAATCCATTCATGCTCCCACTCTTCCACGAGGGCCTTCACTTTCTTGAGCCAGACATCAGCATCGCGATAGTTGGAAAAATCGACTCCTGCTCCCTCGACATACATTACTTGAAACGTTCCATCCGAGGACGCCATTGGGTCAGGGCCGGAGGCATCTCCCGCATCGCCATCCATAAGCCCGCCAATCTTCGAAAACCCAAGAGGGTCATAGCTCGTCACAATCACATCCTGATCGAAGAATCCGCTCTGGAGCGAAGCCATCGCTTCACCAATCGCCACCGGCGAACCCGCCGCTGAGAGTCGGGATTCGAGGTCTGCGAGATTCTCGGAAGAACCATTCATCCAGAGCCACGAAAGCAATCCCCCACCCTCCGTCACGAGCTCAGTAAGCGAAAGTTCTCGAAAGACCTCACTGATCAAGTGAGGCGTTTCCTCCATCTTCGCCGAAAGCGACAGGATCGCTTCCTCCGCGAGATATGACTCCTCCGCTTTCACCGTCACGATGAGTTGCCCGTCGCGACTGAAGTAACGATTCAATCGATCCATTCCCTGAACTTCGGGCAGATCTGGCGGCAACATTTCGTAGAGAGTCGCCGAAAATTGCACCCGAAGAATGCAAAAGGCGGCAATCGCGCCAATTACTGTCACCACGATAATAGGATGCAAACGAGTCATGAGAAAGGGGTGCTCTCAGGCAGGAGCTCAACATAGCGCAGAACTCGTGAAATCGACAAGAAAGGGAAGGAAAGCTCAGGCCGCGCGCCAGGTTTTTTCATCAGCCTTGTGGCTTCGAAATGACGTTTGGACGGAGGTGCTCAACAGGCGTCTTGAGATGAGATCTTGGGTTGCCCAGAACAAGACGGTCCCTATCGAAATCATCGCATCGCATCGCATCGGATGGGATGGGATGGGATGGGATGGGATGGGATGGGATGGGATGCGATGCGATGCGATGCGATGCGATGCGATGGGATGGGATGGGATGGGATGGGATGGGATGGGATGCGATGCGATGCGATGCGATGCGATGCGATGCGATGCGATGCGATGCGATGTCAGGGTGAGGGAAGTGCTGGCGCGAAAGAGGACGTTCACCTAGGTAATCGTGATCATGCCAGCCAAAGGCTCGGATGACTCATTTCGTGCTACTCTCGTCATGAATAAGAAATTGCTTCCGTCTGTAATGGCTAAGCTGATGCTGGAAAAATTGGCTCTCGTGCTAGCTGCGCATGGTAGAGATTAGAATAGAAGGAGGGGCAGAAGCGGATTTTGCCGTATGCTAAGAAAGCGATTTGGAACGCAAAATGTGCAACAGGCCTTTCGTGCTTCTCCACTTCGCAAACGCTCCGTGACAACTTCCTGACAACCCTTTTACAGGGCCATGACAACTGATTTGAAATGCGGGCGAGCTTCTCTGCATGGACAAGATCCGAATCAAATCAATGTTGGCGCTTGGGGCAGTGATGCTCACAGGCATGAATCCCTTTGTCTCGGCACACGATGACATTCTTCCACTCACCGTGAAGGCTGAGGTTGATCGACCGATCATTCATCAGGGTAAAGAGGAGCAGAAGGTCGTCATTAAAATTGAAGTCACCGGTGAGAGGGTTCCGATCGGTAACCGCATGCCGCTCAATCTCGCGATCGTGCTGGATCGAAGTGGCTCGATGTCGGGCGGAAAGCTCGACCAGGCGAAGCAGGCGGCGGAAATGCTCGTTGATCAACTGGAGAGCGACGATGTGCTCTCGCTCGTGGTGTATGAGTCTGAAGTTGAGGTGGTACTTTCTGCCCGGCGTCTTGGGGATCGTCATGCTGAAATCAAGCGACTCATCCGGGGGATCCACACGGGTGGCAGCACAGCACTCTACGGGGGAGTGGAAAAAGGGGGAAGAGAGCTCAGTGAATTCTTTTCCAAAGAGCGCATCAATCGTGTCATCCTCCTTTCGGATGGGATCGCCAACGTCGGGCCGAGTAGCAATCGTGAGATCGCGCAACTCGGTTCACGCCTCGCCAGAGACGGCATGTCGGTGACCACGATCGGTCTTGGCGGCGATTACAACGAAACCCTCATGACGGCTCTCGCCGAGGCGAGTGATGCGAACTATTACTACGTCGCCGATGTCGAGACTCTCCCCGAAGTGTTCCGAAGCGAGCTGGGCGAATTGAAAAGTCTCGTCGCCCGTGATTTTCAAATCGAAATTCGCTGCCCGGAAGGGGTTCGCCCGATTCGTTTTCTCGGTCGCCCTGAGGAACTGAAGTCGCAGACCGGGAGTCTCACCTTTGGAACTCTCGCGAGTGGCCAGACAAGAGCACTCTATCTCGAATGCGCCGTCAGTCCGGACGTCCAGGGAACTCTCACTGAGATTGCGACCATCTCCGCCACCTTTGAAGACCTCAAGCAGGGGAAAAGAGCAAAGGTCGCTGAGCGAATCGTCGTCGTCGGTTACACGGAAGATTCCGCGCTGGCTGAAAAAAGTGTGAACGAGGCAATCCGGGCGGAATCCGTGATCTACGCAAACGCTGTCGAGACCGAGAAGACAATCGCCTATGCCGACGCGGGCAACATCGATGCCTCGCGAGCGAACATCGTGAAGCAGAAGGCCGAGTTAAACGCCGTTTTTGCGGCGGCACCCGAGGCACAAAAAGAAGCTTTGCGGGAAGAAATCAGTGCCCTCGAGGAAACCGAGAGAGATCTGGAATCGGACAGCCTCTCGAATGATCAGCGCAAGAGGCTATCGATCGGTTCCTTTCTGAAGCGCAACGCCAAATAAATCGTGGCGAGTTGAAAAGGACAATTGGGGCGGGCCGGAACAGGCCCGCCTTTTTCCGTGAAGCGATCTTTGTCGAAGCGTGGTAGGCTCCCGAAACATGAAACGAATTGCCCTGGTCTTCTTCCTTGCGATTCTGCTGCCATCGATCCTGTTGGCAGTGATGGCGACCCGTTCGGTGCGCGATCAGTCATTGATCCTGAACAGTCAGCGGGCGATGTTTTATCAAGCGACCTGCGATTCCGTGGCCGCCGAGATCAATCTCTTCATGGATGAGATTCGTGTCTTTCACGGGAAGTTAATCGACGAACTGGCTCGTCGCCAACAATCAGGATTGGTCGAAACCTTCGACGAAGCGGTCACCGACTCCTGGTCTCAGGCATCCGTGGGCGCGGTGGTGAGCGAAGAGGGAATCATCATCTCCCCCGCGCACGGCGAGTCAGTGGCTGCTGATTCCTTTCTCGGAAACCATCGTGATTTTCTGATGAATGAAAGGACGGTTGAGGTGTATCAGGCACCTCCGGTTCTCAACAGCGAGGTTTCCATTGTCGAGGAGATCCCGGCGAGGCTGAAAGAATCGAGCTCGTTCTCGAAAGCCAGCTCGCCTCTTGCTCTGGATGAGGCTGAAATGGCCGATGCCGCTGAGCCGCCGCGACCTAAGCTCAAGGTGGGCGTTGTGCAGAATAAACTTGAGGGATTGCGCTTTGAGTCGAATCGAGGCGTTTCTCAGGGCGATGATGTTGCGAATGAAGAGGCTCCCCTGGCCCTGGTCCTTCCCCCGGAAATGCGGCAGCGCAATGTGATGCCGGATCAGGCTTCAGCTCCTCTTGCGGGAGCTCTCCCGCCAGTGCTTGAAGCTCAGGCGTCGGTGAATTTTTCAAGGTTGAGCACAGCCGAGGTAAAATCGAATGAACTAATTGCGGCCGAATCAGGCGCGGTGAGTCGCCTCATCGATGGGAATCTTCACATTCTTTTGTGGGAAAAAAGTCCGAGACTCCCCGGCTACACCTTTTGGACCGAGTTGGACCTCGAGACGATTCGCGAGGATCTCGATCTTCTTTTTTCCGAAATGCCGTTTTCGTCCCGTGAGGCCGTCTCGGTCGCTCTCCTCGATTCTGACGGGGCTCTCGTGACTCAGACAGAAGCAGGATTCTCTGCGGACTGGAGCCGCCCTTTTGTTGCTTCGGAAGTGGGGCAAATTTTACCGAGGTGGGAGGTCGCGACCTACTTTCTAAATCCTGATTCTCTCAATGATGCGGCAAGCACTTTGCGATGGACTCTTTCGTTGATCGTATTTTCTCTGCTCGTTGCGGTGGCGGTGGGAAGCTTTCTGATTCTTAAATCGGTTCGCTATGAAATGAAGCTGGCGACCCGGAAAACAGATTTCGTGAGTAACGTGAGTCATGAGCTGAAGACCCCCCTGACGTCGATCCGGATGTTCTCAGAGCTGCTCGCGAGGGGGGAAGAGACTGACATTGAGAAAACAAAGAACTACTCGGGCATTATTCATAAGGAATCGGAGCGGTTGAGTCGCTTGATCAATCGTCTTCTCGATTTTTCGCGATTGGATCGGGACGAGATGACCCTCAAAAAGGAGCCGGTTGATCTGGGTAAACTGGTGGAAGATTGCGTCGAAACTTTCCGGATGCAGCTGGAGTCGCGAGCGATGAATATTCGAATTAACGAGCAGGCAGAGGGGCAATTAATGGTCACCGGTGATGCCGATGCCCTGGAACAGGTACTCCTGAACCTGCTTTCTAACGCGGGGAAATATGCAGCTAAGGGTGGGGAGATCACGATCGTTCTTGAGGCTCTTGCTGAGGATAGAGCGGTTCTTCGGGTTCAGGATCGCGGAGCGGGAATCCCGAGGGCGTTGCGCGAGAAGGTTTTTGAAAAGTTCTACCGGATTGATGATTCCATCCACGCCGGGGTGGATGGTTCCGGCATTGGTCTCGCCTTGAGCCGCCAGCTTGTTGAAAAACATGGCGGCGAAATTCGATGCGAGTCACGCGACGGATGCGGGAGCTCTTTCGTGATCGAACTGCCACTCGCCGACTAAAATGAAGAAAAGTGATATCACCGTTTTTATCGTCGAAGACGACAGCAGCATTCGTTTCGGGCTGGAGGAAATCTTGAAGGTCGAGGGCTACTCGGTTGTTTCGTGCGGGGATGGAGAGGTGGCCATCGAAGGCATCGGACAAGCGCTGCCGGATCTCATCATTCTCGACATCATGTTGCCGGGAAAAAGTGGCTATGAGATCGCGGGGGAGCTTCGCAAAACCGGATGCCGAATTCCCATCCTCATGCTCACGGCCAAAGGGCAGGAAATGGACAAGGTCGCGGGGCTGAACAGCGGGGCCGATGACTACGTGACAAAACCCTTCGGGATCAGTGAGTTGCTCGCCCGGGTCAATGCGCTCCTGCGGCGTTCCTGCGATTGGGGGGGACTCGAAGGCAGCACGAAGGCCGCTCCCGTTTTCTCTCTCGGGGACGCGGAGATCGATTTGGAGAACTATTCAGTCAGCCTTGGCGATGAGACGACTCCGCTGACGCCGCGCGAGAGGGAATTGATCATTTTTCTGCTTCAGCACCGCGGGCAGGTTCTCAGTCGCGACCGCATTCTCGAAGCCGTTTGGGGGGTAAAATATTTCGGCACGACGCGGACTCTGGATCAATGTGTCGCTCAGGTTCGGAAAAAAATTGGAGACCATGGGCGGGACGCGGGGATTTTGATCACCGTTCATGGAGTGGGCTATAAGATGGTGTGAGGCGAGGGGTGGTTGAATTGTCTTCGGCGCTGGTGGGTGGCGATGCGGCGGACAGGGGCATCGCAGCCGGAAGGCTGACGGCTTCCGCTACGTTTGGCGCGCGCGCCGGAGTTATTCGAAGCCCGGCAGCATCGCCTGCCTCACGGGGCCGTCGTGGTGGGCCGGGTTTTTGAGCGGATTCTCGCAGCGAAAACGATTCAGATTCCCATCACTGGAATCGAGGATGGGTCGCGGGTCTTCGCTGTCGAAGAACTCCGAAAACTGTTCCGGATCGAGAAAGGCGGGCATGCGGTCATGCACTTCGAGGACGCTGCCGACGGCCTGTCTCGTGAGCATGGTGTAGCAAGGGCCCGTAAAGGCGGCGTTTTCAGGCGCGGGTTCCCAAAGACCGGCGGCCCAGAGAAAATTCTTCCCCTCACGAGGTTCGAAGGCATAAGTCTGCTTCTTCCCGACAGGTCCGGTCCATTCGTAGAAAGTGGCGAGAGGAATGAGGCAACGCTGACGGTTCTTCCAGGCGTCCGACCACATGCCGTCGAGTTTGTCAGAGCGGGCATTGTTGACGGAAGGATTGAATTTCCGCTTGAATCCCCAGCGCATGGTCAAAGCGGGGGGCGATCCTTCAGTGATCGTTAAGACGATGCCCGGGTCAGTTTTGCGAATCCCGAAGGCTTTTGGTGAGTCCTTGAGCGCGACCGCGACCGCTTCCTCCCAGTCATCGCGGGAACGATGACGCAGGGCTCGTCCGATGTCGTAGAGGTTGCACATGGCTCCCTCGACGATAGCTCATGAGAGAGGCTTTTGCGGAAAACAAAACAGGGTTAGGTCGCTGACCTAACCCTGTTGAGTAAAATTAATCTGATCGCAGAAAACTCCTACATCAGGTTCATGGCGCGAGAGCGCTTGATTTCGCGAGTGATCTTGCGATGAAGCTTCGCGGAAACACCAGTCGTGCGACGTGGGTAAATTTTTCCGGACTCGGTCGTGAATTTCTTCAGGAAATCGGGATTGAGGTAATTCACTTTCTCAAGGGGCACATCGAGACGGCGACGTGGCATCTTGCGGTTGGCACGGCGAAAGTTCATCGCACGCTCTTCTGTTTTCGGTCCAATCATAAAATTGTCTGGTTGAGGCTACCTTTCTAGGAATTAGCGCTTCTCGCGGTGGAGGGTGCGGCGCTTCAGGTAAGGATTAAACTTCACTTTCTCCAGTCGACCCGGGGTTTGAAGGCTCTTCTTGTTTCGGGTGGAAACATAGATGGAGGGACGGGCGCCTTCTTCTTTGGCTTCCGTGCATTCAAGGATAATAACGTCTCTAGGCATGACTGGGCGAGTTTACGTGTGTTTCGCGAGGGCGGGAAATTTAAGCGGATCTTAAAATTTCTCAACCAAATATTTTAATCGTCGTCTGATGAAGGCTTCGCCGCTTCCTTTTCATCGAGTCCGAAGAGGGAAGTGACAGGGGACCGGTGGACTCCCTGAGCCTGCTCTTCATCGAGTTTTTCCTGATAATCGACGGTGCAGCGGGCGAAGGGCATCGCTTCGAGACGCGCGGGGGGGATCGCTTCGCCTGAGCCTTCGCAGACGCCGTAGGTGCCGGCGTCAAGGCGGAGGAGGGCTTCCTCGATCTCATTCACCGCATCCTGCTCCTGAGAGAGGATGTTCAGGGCGAAATCGCGGTCATAAGAGTCTGAGCCGGCGTCTGCCTGGTGCATTCCAAAGGCAGAGGAGTCTGCATTGTCATCGCCACGGCCAAGGGTGTCACGGGCGACGCCATTCATCTGGTCCACAAGCATGTCGCGGAGGTCGAGGAGCTTTTGGCGCTGGCCTTTGAGGAAGGCGGCCGACAATTTCTGCGGCTTCCCGCCCGTCGTTGGAGTTTGGGGTAGAGGCCCGCGCTGGGCGAGATGCGCCATCATGGGGTGCTTTTTCGTCGTAATTCGTTTCCTCAGTGGAGTCTGATTGGCGGGAGCGTTCGCGTCATACTTCTGCTTCTTAGCGGGCGCTTTTTTCGCCGCCTTCTTCGCCGCCGCCTTCTTCGCCGCCGCCTTCTTCACGGGCGCTTTTTTGACCGGGGTGTCTTTTTCCACAGGTGCTGCCTTTTCAGCGGGAGCCTTTTTCACGGCTGTTTTCTTGGCGGGCGCTTTTTTGGCCGGAGGGGCTTTCTTAGCGGGCGCTTTTTTGGCGGAGACTGCTTTCTTTTTCACTACTTTTTTGGCGGGATCCGCCTTTTTGCTGGATGCTTTTTTGGAAGGGGCTGCTGCCTTCTTCGTAACCGTTTTTTTCGCCGCTTTCTTGGCCATGACCGTTGGCTTTGGTAGGTGAGGAAATACTTGATTTAACGAGGTGAAAACTCATCCGCCCCGCTGGAAGGCGGAATCTGTAAAGCATTCGCCCCGCTCCCGCAAGAGGAATTCGCCGCTTCGACGATGAATCCTAAAAGGGCCAAAGGCGGGGAATGAGGAAGCTCGCCATGACCCAGAGGGCGATCGCGAGAGGAAGGCCGACGCGACTAAAGTCGGTGAACTTGTAACCGCCTGCGCCATAGACATAAGTGTTGGTCTGGTAGCCGATGGGGGTGACAAAGCTTGCGGATGAGGCAAACATCACGGCGACAACAAACGGTCTCGCATCGACCTCGAGTTGGCTCGCAATGCCGATCGCGATCGGGGTGAGGAGCGCGGCCACGGCGTTGTTGCTGATCAGTTCAGTCAGAATCGCAGAGAGCAGATAAAGGGCGGCGAGGATCGCGTAGGGGCCGAGTTCCTGAAACGAGTTCGCGGTCTGTTCCGCGAGGATTTGGGCGAGGCCCGTGTTTTCGAGTCCCATCCCGAGTCCGAGCATGCCAAAGATCATGAAGATCACTTTCCACTCGACGGCTTCGTAGGCTTCTTCGGGATCGATGCATCTCGTGATCAGGGTAATGAGCGCAGCGGTGAGTGCAAAAATCGGGATGTAGGCCGGGAGCACGGCTCCTCCGATCATGAACAGGAGAAGGGCTCCGATCGCGATGGGCGCTTTGCCATGGCGGATCGAGCGACCCTTGGGTTTACTGAGGTTAACGAAGTCTTTTTCGGTGAAAAGATCATTCATGCGGTCGACGGGACCCTCGACAAGAAGGGTGTCACCGAAGGCGAGCTTCACTTCCTCGAAGCGATGTCGCAGATTCACGCCGCGGCGATGCACCGCAAGGATGACGACTCCGAAGCGCTGGCGAAAATTTAACTCTTTGAGACTGTTGCCCGCCATGCGCGACTCCGGCCCCACGATTCCCTCCATGAGCACTGCCGATTCGGTGCGGACATGATCGAGTCCAAGGTCTCCGTCGCGGAGGAGATCGACCCCCGTTGTTTCGGTAAGCTCGACCACTCCCGAGGCTCGCGTTTTCAGCGTGATCTGATCGCCTGACTCGAAGATCAGTTCATTGAGCGGGACGGGGAGGGGGCGTCCTTCGCGAATGATTTCGATGACGCGAAGGTTCCGGCGCTTTGCAAGGGGCGTTTCGGGAAAGGGTTTTCCAATAAGGGGGGAGTCTTTTGAGACAAAGACCTGCGTCAAAAATTCCTGAGAGGCTTCTCCGTCAAACAAAGTCGAGAGAGTGACCCGGTCGGGAATGAGGCGCCATCCGCCAAGGAGAATGTAAACAATCACGCTGACGACGAAGAGGATCCCGAGCTTGCTGATCTCGAACATTCCGAAGGGTTCCATGCCCGCGTCCGCCGCGATGCCAGAGGCGATGAGGTTCGTCGAGGTGCCGATAACAGTGCAGGTCCCTCCGACAATTGCAGCGTAGCTGAGAGGGATGAGGAACCGCGAGGCAGTTAGGTCAAACTTCCGGCAGTGGGCGAGAATAATCGGCAGGAAAACAACCACCACCGGGGTGTTGTTCACGAAGGCGGAGAGAAAGGCGACCAGCAGAAGGAGGACGACCATGGTCCTGAGCGGGCTGCTCCCCGCGAGCATTTCAAATTTGCCGGCGAGCAGATCGATAAGTCCAGTCCTCTCGAGGACGGCGCTGAGAATAAACATCGCCGCCACGGTGACGGGGGCGGAGCTTCCAAAGACGGCGAGCGACTCGGAGGGAGAAAGGACCCCGATCAAAACGAGGGAAAGAAAGGCGGCCATCGCCGCGAGGTCGGGCGAGATCCACTCTTTGACGAGCACGACAAACACGCTCACGACAATCGCGACGGTGAAAATCTGCTGCCAGAGATGTACTTCCATAGGGAAAAATGATCGTTGCGTTTCAAGTCCACTCAGGGCAGCATTCTGCGCTGAGGCGGGTCATAAGACTTCCTCTAATTCTTCCTCTTGATCAATGGAAACTCTTCTCATCGCCGTCGGGGCTCTCGTTCTTTATCTGATCGCCTATCACACTTACGGGAAGTGGCTGGCGCGGAAAATTTTTAAACTCGATCCGGAAGCGCTCGTGCCCAGTGTCGCCCTGAATGACGACAAGGACTATGTGCCGACAAAGAAATCGATCATTTTCGGGCACCACTTTACCTCCATCGCCGGGACAGGCCCGATTGTGGGTCCAGCGGTGGCCGTGATTTGGGGTTGGGTTCCTGCGCTCCTCTGGGTTCTTTTCGGCTCGATTCTCATTGGGGCCGTCCACGACTTCGGGTCTCTCGTCGTTTCGATGAGAAATCGAGGGCAGACCGTTGGGGATATTGCGGGGCGTGTTCTTACGAAACGAACCCGTCTCTTGTTTCTCCTCATCCTTTTCATGGCTCTGACCATCGTCCTTGCGATTTTCGGTCTCGTCATCGCGGCGGTTTTTAAACAATACCCGGCTTCTATTTTTCCCTGCCTCGTTCAGATTCCTCTCGCGGTTTTCATCGGGGTCTACCTCCATCGCCGTGGAATGGACATCCTTGTTCCTTCGCTCATCGCGCTCGTCGTCATGTATGTGACCGTTTTTTACGGCAACGTTGGGTTTCTCGGGGCTTTCAATACCGCCCTCGCGGAATGGTCTGTCATGACCTGGGTGATTGTCCTGCTTCTTTACAGCTATGTCGCTTCGGTCCTTCCGGTCTGGACGCTCTTGCAACCGCGTGACTACATCAACAGCCTGCAGTTGCTCAGTGCGCTTGCCCTCGTTGTCATCGGATTGATCGTCGCTGGTCTCATCGGTGGTGCTCCTGTTGCTGCCGGGGCGGAGCGACCTGTTCTGGAAATCGTGGCGCCGGCCTTTCGCTGGGCTCCCGAAGGAGCTCCGTGGATTTTCCCCTTCCTTTTTATCACGATTGCCTGCGGGGCGATTTCCGGATTTCACTGCCTCGTTTCGAGCGGCACTTCGTCGAAGCAGATCAAATGTGAGACCGATGCTCAGTTCGTCGGCTATGGTTCGATGTTGACGGAAGGTTTTCTCGCCGTCCTCGTGATTCTTGCCTGTGTTGCGGGTCTGGGTCTCGGCATAGCCGGAGCTGATGGAAATGTCGCGCTAGGGAAGGCGGCGTACGAGTTGCGCTATGCGAACTGGGGCGGAGCAAACAGTCTCGGTGCCAAGGTAGGGGCGTTCGTCGAGGGATCTGCCAATTTTCTGAAGGCGCTCGGCGTCAGCCCTGCCTTTGCGATCGCGCTCATGGGTGTTTTCGTCGCCAGCTTCGCGGCGACAACGCTCGATACCGCCTGCCGACTCCAGCGTTATGTCGTGCAGGAGCTGGCTTCTACCTTCGTTAAGAAGGAAGGCGGCTCGGCATTAAATCCGTTCGCGTGGCTCACGAATAAGCATGGGGCCACGATTTTCGCGGTGATTCTCGCGACCTTTATTGCAGCGATGCCGGGTGGAGAGGGAAAGCCGGCGGGGACCGGTGGCCTCATTCTCTGGCCGCTTTTCGGAGCGACGAATCAGTTGCTCGCGGGATTGGCTTTCCTCGTCATCACCTTCTGGATGTGGCGCCGAAATCTTCCGGTTTGGTTCATCGCGATTCCCATGGTCTTCATGCTTATTCTCCCGGGAGTGGCCATGAGCATCCAGATTTTCGTAGGAGAGAATTCGTTTCTTGCGGGCGGAAACTGGCTCCTCGTTTTTATCGGGCTCGCGACTCTCGCGCTCCAACTCTGGATGATCACCGAGGCGCTGATCGCCTGGCCAAAAGCGAGAGGCGTCCTCGAAGAGCAGCTTGAGCCGCTTTCCTCGTCCAACTACTCGGCGGAAGGCGGGAGGTCCTGCTAGCCGGCAACGACCTCCTGGTCAGGACCCGTTTGCTTCAAGCTCAGGCAGAACTTTGGCGACACGCTCCTTGAGCTCTTTGCCGGGCTTGAATTTCACGACAGCACGAGCAGGGATCGGGACGGCCGCCTCAGGCTTGTTTGGATTCCGACCGATCTTCGGCTTCGTCTTCGTGACCTGGAAAGCGCCAAAGTTCCGAAGGACGACGTCATCGTTTGCGGAGAGGCTTGTGGTGACTTCTTCGATGAATGATTGAATCACATTAAACACCTCCTGCTGAGTGAGTCCGGTTTCGTTGCTGATTCGAATGACGAGGTCTCTTTTGGTGATCGTGGTAGACATGGTCGGAGGTCGTTGGTGCTGTGTTTTCGGTGTCGCTTTATTCTCTCTCAGGCAATCTTTCCATGAGATAAAAACCTTCACCACTCGTTGATGGACAAAATGATATCGCAAAAACCTATCAAATGTTAAGCGGTTTTCGTGCCTATTCCGTAGCAAATATCTGCTTAATTGGGTGAAATTACCTTGTTCAGACACGAAATGTTCGGAATGCCGAACAACGAGATTCGAAAAAGCCCGGTTGAAGAGAGGATGTTTGATCGCGTCTTCGCGGTCAGTCCAGCTTTAGACACCTTTCGGAAATCACTGCTCGCCTGGTTCGAGCGAGAGGGCAGAAGCTACCCCTGGCGGGAGACGGATGACCCGTATGCGATTCTTGTTTCTGAATTGATGCTTCAGCAAACCCAGATTGCCACGGTTTTAGGAAAGGGTTATTTCAAACGATGGATGAACCTCTTTCCAACCTGGCACGAGCTCGCAGTGGCGGAGGAAAGAGATCTCCTGAAGGCGTGGGAAGGCCTCGGTTACTATAACCGGGCGAGGAATCTTCAGAAGGCGGCGCACGCAGTCCTGCGGGATCACGGCGGAAAATTCCCGAGGGGCTATGATGAGGTTCTTGCTCTGCCCGGGGTCGGTCGTTACACGGCAGGAGCAGTTCTCAGCTTCGCCTTTAACGAAAGGGCAGCGATTGTCGACGGTAACGTGACCCGCGTTCTCGCGAGGTTGTTTGGAATGCGTGAAGCGATCGACAGTCCTGATTCGATTCGTTTTTTCTGGGAAGCGGCGGAGGCGATGACGCCTGCGAGCAAGGTGCGTGAGTATAATTCGGCGATCATGGAGTTAGGGCAGCGGGTGTGTCTCCGCTCTTCTCCCAAATGCGGGGAATGTCCCGTGAGCAGTCATTGTGTTGCGCTTAAGGAAAGGCTCATCGATTTCATTCCGACTAAAAAGAAGCGAACGAAGATTGTTCTTCGCGAGGAACTCATCGGCATCGGAGTGAGGAACGGACAGATTCTACTAACAAGAGAGGAAGGCTCGCGGAGGCTTGGACTCTGGCGGCTTCCCGAACTCAGCAATGCTCAAGGTGATGATCTCCCGGAGTTGTTCCGCTTTGACTACGCGATCACAAAATACAAAGTTTCGCTCCGATGTTTTGTCCTCACTCCTTTTCTAATTGGGGAGTTTGAGGGCTCACAAAAGGGGGATTGGTATTCTCTGGAGGGGGTGGATTCCCTGCCACCAATGGGATCTCCTTACCTCAAGGCCATCCGGAAATACCAAAATCTTCATGATGAGTTGAACCTAAGTTCTTGAAAGAGAGGAAAATTAGCGCCAGATACTGCTTGTTTTGTTATCATTTTTTTTTAAAAGTGACGGACACAACTGTCTTTGGGAGTTAAGTTTGCGATTCGACTAATGGAATCGCGAGTTTCTCCCCGGCGGTAAACCGAAATCACCAGACTCAAAGTCATGTGGAAAGTATTGCTTGTTATCTCATCTGTCGTTCTTCTCGGAGCGGCCTGGCTTAGTTACACCAACATGGGGACCATGCAGCAGCGTGTTCTCGATGTGGATGAGCAAACCGCGTTGCTTGAGAGTCGTCAGAAAACTTTAGGGGAAACTGAGATGGAGGTGGCTCAGCTTGAGCAGTCCGTGCAGATGCTTCTTGATGAAGCTGAGACGCTCGAGACTGAAAAGATTGATTTGGACACTAGGGTTCTTAAAGCACAATCCGACATGAAGGCGCAGGAAGCAATGCTCGCCGAGTCCAGTGCGAAGCTGGATGAGTCACGCCTGTTGATGGGGAATATTCAGAAGGTCGAAGCGCTACAGAAAGAAATGCTCCAGATTCGCACTCAGATCGAAGAGGCGGAAATCGACGTCACTCAGGCCGAAGGTGCGGTTGCTTCTGCTCAGGTTGAGCGTGATCGTCTTGAAAAAGTGGCGGCTGAGTTGGCGGCACTCCGAACCGATCAAGAGTCAGGTCTAATCCGAGGGCAATTCCAGTCACGGATTGATAAGGCTTACAACCAGTGGGGTTTCGTGATTGTATCAGGCGGAACTGATCAGGGTGTAGTCAATCGAGCGCAGCTTGATGTCTACCGGCGTGGCCAGCCGATTTGCAAACTTCTCGTGACTTCGGTTGAGCCGGGCCAGTCCGCTGCGGATATCATTCCCGGTTCGCTTGCTCCGGGCCAGACCGTTCAAGTAGGTGACACGGTGGTCAGCACCGTTCGTGCGCAGACTCCGGCGGTCATTCCTGTGGCACCTGTTGATGGCGCTCCTGCTGCTGCCGGCACTGAGCCTCAGCCTGCGGCAGCTCCGACCGCAGCCCCTGATCCGTTTGGCGGAGGAATGGACGCTGGTGGTGCTCCTGATCCTTTCGGTGCACCGGCACCTGCAGCGCCTGACGCTGCGCCGGATCCCTTCGGTGCTCCTGCAGCGCCTGCTGCTCCCGCTGATGATACTGCAGCCCCCGATCCTTTCCAGTAAGAGGCCCTGACTGAACACAACTCGATCTTCGTTTAAAATTTTAAAGGTATGAAAAAATTCATTATGATCCTGGCGGGCTTTGCGATGCTCGGTGCCATGGTTGTCGGAGTCATCAATAAGAATGATCTCGATGAAGTCACTGACTTGGTTGATGCCAAGAAAGCGGAAGTGAAAGTCGCCACCGAGAAACTTGGTGAGGCTGAGGACAAGCGGGACGACGCTGTTGAGCGTGAGACTCAATCGAAGGATTCACGGAACCAGGTTGCGGCAGCAGTTGAAGGAGTGAAAGGAAACTTGAAGCAGTTGGAGCGCTCTCTTGAAGATGTCTCCGGCGAGTTGAAGAAGGTTGAGATCGAGCAGAAAGAGATCGACCTCGCGGTTCGCCGCCAGTTTCCTGACGGTAATATCAAGTCAGTCGATGATCTGACGATGACTCTGACGATGTTGAAAGACACGCTGACCGAAAAGCAGTCTAAGAAGACTGAGCTGATGGCCCAGGTCGATGCTGCGAACCAAACCAAGCAAGTTCAGGTCGCTAAGGTAAAAGAAGAGGAAACGTTCCAGGTCCAGCGCGCTCAGAAGTTGGCGGTCAACGGGCTTGTTGCCACGGTTATCGCGGTGAACAAAGAGTGGGGTTTTGTCATGGTGAATGCCGGACGACAGCACGGGGTCGGGGCGGATGCATCGCTTCTCGTGAAGCGCGGGAATTCCCGGATTGCCCGCCTCCGGATTGTGAATCTTGAAGACAATATGACCGTCGCTGACGTCGTCGATGAGTCAGTCGTTCGTGGAATCGATGTTCAGCCCGGAGATAAGGTGATCTTCGAAACGACTAACTAAGCAGTCTCCGATCCAACTCTCCTTCATGAAAAATCTCCGTGCCTTTTCATTTCTGATCCTTCCGGTTTTGGCCTTTACACTCGTTTCCTGCAAAACGGTCGATAGCGGTCCTAAGCCAGAAAGAGAGAAGCTCAGTAGTATCCCGCACAATATGCCTGAGTCATGGGAGGGCCAGGCCGGCTTCCCCGGACAAATGGGTGGCGGGGGATATTAAGCTTCTGTTTTATCTTTTACTCAGTTTTAACTTCCGCAATTTATGTCCGACTCCAGCACCGTTCTTCCCGAAATGGGATTCGCCGTCGATTTTGACGAGGAGGAGCGCACGCAGCTGGGAGGTTTTGGTGAGTTCCTTTCTTTGAGTGACGGTGATGTTCTCATTGATGAGGGTCAGCCTCAGAACTCGTTGTTCCTTGTCATCATGGGGACATTTCATGTGCAGACCGAGGCAACCGGTCGTCCTGTTTTGCTTGGATCAATGAAGGCCGGGGACACCGTCGGGGAAGTCAATATTTTCGATCCCGGAATTGCCAGCGCGAGCGTCGTGAGTCGCTCCATCGCTGAAGTCTGGAAAATTGATCGTTCGAGCCTTGAGCAATTTCTCGAGGCGCATCCGAGATCGGCAGCGAGATTTCTTGTGAATGTCTCGACCCAGCTCAGTAAACGTCTCAGAAAGACGAATGAGAAGGTGGCGATGGCGAGAGAGGCCATGCTTGATTCTTTCTGATCAATAATTCAAGTCGATCTGAATTCCCCGGGATTCCTTCTCCGGTTTGAGGCCGGCCTCAGAAACAATGTTTGAACCTTTAACAATTCCTTTTGGTCCCGTCACGGGATTGGGTTCTGCCTTCGCTCTTCTTTTCGCTCTGCTCATCGGTCACGCGTTGGCTGATTTCCCCTTGCAGGGAGACTTCCTTTCAAAGGGGAAGAATAGAAACGGGACCCCTCCCCAGTTGGCTGACGGGAAAGCCAACCCGAAAGATTTGTGGGTTTATCTCATGAGTGCCCACTGCCTGATCCATGCCGGATTTGTCTGGATCATCAGCGGATACCTCGTCTTCGCTCTCGCGGAGTTTGTTCTGCACTGGGCTATTGATGCGCTCAAGTGCGAGGGTCGAACTTCGTTTGCGACCGATCAGTGGTTACACATCCTCACGAAAGTCGCTTTCGTGGTGATTCTTTTTCTGGAATCTTAGGGCCGGGGGACGGTAATACCGACCTTGAAAACTTTTCAGGCTATCGGATCGTTCAGTCTATGAATTGTCATCTGTCATCAGTAAGGGTCATCACCTTTTCGCTCATTGCGTTTCTCGCGGGCGGCTCACTATTTCTGAAAGCTGATGACGCTCCGGATGATTCCGGGTTTAAAGAAATTGAGTTGTTCACTGAGGTTCTCGAGACAATTCGTCAGAGTTATGTGGATCCCGAAAAGGTAAGCTATGAGCAACTCATCAACAGCGCGTTGGAGGGAATGCTGGCTGACCTTGACCCGCATTGTCAGTTCATGCAGCCAAAAGTGTTGGAGCAGCTCAAGCGGAACACGGACAGCACCTACGAAGGGATCGGGGTCACCATATCGACAAAGAATGAGGTGCTCTCCATTGTCACGGCGAGGGAGGACGGTCCCGCTGCGAAGACCGGAATTCTCCCCGGTGATCAGATTCTCAAAATTAACGGCCAACTCACGGAAGACGTAGGGATTTCGCAGGCGGTGAATCTCCTGCGGGGTAAGCCCGGTGAGCCACTGAAGCTGACGGTGCGTCGTCCTGCAACTCAGCAGCTCCTTGAATTTGAAATGAAGCGGGAGGTCATCAAGCAGTCCTCAGTCAAGGACATCAAAATTCTAAACACCGATCTCACTGCTCCGTATCGCATGGGCTATGCGCGGATTTTACAATTCAGTGAGCCCACTGCGGAAGAGCTCGCCGATGGATTGGATAAACTTGAGCAGGAGGGCATGGACGCCTTCATTCTCGACATGAGAAATAACCCCGGCGGACTTCTTGGAAGCGCGATCGATGTTTGTGGCGAGTTTGTGAAAGCCGGAACCGTGGTTCTCACAACGGAGGGCAAGCCCGGCTCGGGTGAGATCAAGGTGTATCGCACCAGTGCCGAGAACAAGCGCCGCGCGCGCGATTATCCTCTCGCGATTCTGGTCAATCATTCGTCGGCCAGCGGCGCTGAGGTGGTTTCCGGTGCCTTGCAAGATTTGAAACGCTGTGTCGTCGTCGGGGAAACCACTTTCGGCAAGGGTTCCGTTCAGTCCATTATTCCGATTGGTGATGGGAAGGCTTTGCGCATGACGACGGCCAAGTATTACACGCCGAGTCATCGAACGATTCACGAAAACGGGGTCATTCCAAATATTATCGCGACCCTCACTCCGGCGGAGGAAGCCAATCTCGCTCAGTGGTTTGGGAGAGACACGCTTCCCCCGGCAGAACGGAAGAAGGTCGAGCGGTTTCAGGATCCTCAACTGATCAGGGCTGTTGATGCGATGAAAGGCGCCCTCGTTTACTCCTCTATTCAGGGAGGCGGCGAGGCAACTCCTCCTGCTCCTGCCGTAGAAGAGGAATCCGGCGAAGCGGCTGAATAGGGTTCGCCGAATGACCGATTGCCCCGGGGAATACGTTCTCGCCATTGAGACCTCCTGCGACGAAACGGCCGTCTCGATTTGCGATGCTGACGGGGTGATTCTCGTGAGTAAAGTGGCCTCACAGATCGAGTTACACGCGCCCTACGGCGGAGTGGTTCCGGAACTAGCCTCTCGAAATCACAGTGCGGACTTGAAGCCGCTCATTTCGGCAACATTAGAAGAAGCCGGGCTTGATTGGAGAGATATCTCTGTGATTGCCGCCACTTCCGGACCGGGACTCGCGAGCTCCCTTTTGATTGGTGATACCACCGCAAAAGCGATTGCCGCAGCGCTTGCCTGCCCCTTTTACTCGATCAATCACATGGAGGGCCACCTGCTCTCTCCTTTCATCGGGGCAGGAGTTGAGATTCCTCCTCATATCGCGCTGATCGTGAGCGGAGGGCACACCCTTCTCGTTGAGGTCGAAGCGGTGGGGCACTACCGGATTCTGGGATCGACGAAGGATGACGCCGCCGGGGAAGCCTTTGATAAGGTCGGCAAGATGCTCGATTTGCCTTATCCCGGAGGACCGCAGATTTCAGAAAGAGCGGAAGAGGGAAACCCGACTGCCTTCGATTTTCCCAGAAGCATGTTGGATAGCGGCGATCATGAATTCAGCTTTAGCGGGTTGAAAACTTCGGTCCGCTATTTGATCGAGAAGCAGCTCAAGCCACTCAGCGATAAGACCTTAAATGATATTTGCGCTTCCTTTCAAGCGGCCGTGGTAGATGTCCTTATTGGTAAGCTGCGGCACGCGGCACGGGAAAATAATTCAGGAATCATTGCGGTGAGTGGCGGAGTGAGTTGCAATGAAAGTCTTCGGGAGCGCTGCCGCGAACTGGCGGAGAATGAGGGGCTCACGCTCATGTTAGCGACGCCGGGGTATTCAACGGACAATGCAGCAATGATTGCTTTTGCCGCCGCCGCGCGCCGCGCCGCAGGAATCACGGGCTCTTCACTCAACCGCGACATTAACCCCAATCTTCAACTCGGTGAAACGGGATGAATCGAGTCAGGATATGATTGCTTCGATGGCTCGAAGTCGCTAGCTTGATCAAGTGCAGCAGGATCGCGCAGGTTGTGATTCGCGATTTTTTCGATGATAATCACCGCATCTATTTTTCAATAATCCCTCCTTAAATTTTTTATGAGCGAAGAAAACACCCAAAAAGAAAACCCACTCACCCGGCGCAAGTTTGTGGCCGGCGCTGCGACGGCGGGAGCCGCCGCGACGATGCTGCCTGTTGAAATGAGCGCTCAGGTCGCCGGTAGTGATGTCGTGAAAATCGGTATGATCGGCATGGGCGGACGTGGCTCCGGAGCGATTGTTCAGAACTTGGCGGCAAACGACAGCGCGCGTCTTGTCGCGGCGGCTGATGCATTTCAGGATAAAATCGATGGAACGGGACCCCGCGCTTCCGGCCTTCCAAACGTTTTAAAGCAGCTCGAGAAAATGGGGAAAACCGGTCAGGTTGATCTCCCCAAGAGCCGCCAGTATGCCGGTTTCGATGCTTATAAAGGAGTGATCGACGAGTGTGATCTCGTCGTCATTGCGACACCGCCCGGATTCCGCCCGATCCATTTCGATTACGCAGTGAAGCAGGGTAAGCACGTTTTCATGGAAAAGCCGGTCTGCGTCGATGCGAAGGGTTTCAACCAGATCATCGAATCGGCCAAGGAGGCTGATCAAAAAAATCTCAAAGTGGTCGTCGGCCTTCAGCGTCACTATCAGACGGTTTATCTTGAAGCATTCAAAAAAGTTCATGACGAGGGAATGATCGGTGATATCACCGGGGCTCAGGTCTGGTGGAACGGCAGCCGTCCCTGGATCGTTGAGCGTCAGCCGGGTTGGACTGAGATGGAGTATCAGATGCGGAACTGGTATCACTTCAACTGGCTTTGCGGCGATCACATCTCCGAGCAGCACGTTCACAACATTGATGTCATGAACTGGTTCCTCAGTGGTGATTCTGTTGCCGGAGGCAATCCGATTTCCGCCCAGGGCATGGGAGGACGCGCCGGAACCGAGCCGCTCAGCGTTGGTGAGATATTCGATCACCACTACGTCGAGTTCCGCTATGGTCCCGAACATGGCAACGCCGTCATGAACAGTCAGAGCCGCCAGATCAAAGGCACCATGCGCAAGGTGGCTGAGGAGATTCACGGCACGGAGGGCATCCTCTATCTCGGCAATGGACAGATCACGGACCGGAAAGGGGAAGTGAAGTGGCAATATCGCGCTCCGCGTAGCGGCGATCCAAACCCGTATGATGTTGAGCACGAGCACCTTCATGCGGCGATCAAAGATGACACTCCTCTGAACAACGCTTATTACGGGGCGAAGAGTTCTTTCTCCAGTGTCCTGGGCCGTCTTGCGACCTACAGTGGGCAGGACATCACTTGGGACGACGCGGTGGCTTCAAATTTCTCCATCATGCCTGAGGAATTCGACTTCAATGCCGAAGCTCCAGTGAAGCCGGATGCGGATGGAAACTATCAGATCGCCATTCCAGGCGAGTTTAAGGTCCCGACGGCTCCTAAGGCCGATGCCTAAAAATTGACTCCTGAACTTATTTCAGAAGAGCGGTTCCGACGACAAGTTGGAACCGTTTTTTTGTGTTCAGGCAGGAAAACGTCACCCCTATAAATACAGAGACCGCTCAGCCCGAAGGCTGAGCGGCTCCGAAACACGAAACACAAACAGACAGTTACCGAGAAAGTAACCGTAATAAGTTTAATTGATAATTAAGGTTTGTCAACAGTTTGGGAATAAAAAATTGATTTTTTGCAATTTTTTTAACTTCACTCGCTCGGAATCGTCTTTGGTGTAACTTTCCAACCTAATGAAACACTTTGAACTGCTCCTGTTTTCCGGTCGGGCCCTGAGCCTCGCCATGGTCACCTGCTTTCTCCTCGTGCTGACTTCCTGTGCGACGAAGCCTGAGGATGAAGTTCCCGCGAGCATGGCCGTCAAGTATGGTGCCGTTCAGGACCTCTCCAAGGTTAACGTTCGCGTGAGCCTGAATAACCGTGCCGTCTATGTGTATGAGGGCGAGGAGCCCCGTTTTGTCGCGGCAGTTGCGATTGGCAAAGCCGGGGACGAAACGCCGACGGGAACTTTTAAAGCGTACAACAAGCTCCCGCGCAAGCGCTCCAACACCTACGGATTCTATGTCAAAGGCGAGGAGATTATTCCAGGGACCCGATCACAAATGCCTTCAGGTTACCGCTACGTGGGTTACCCGATGCCGTGGTGGGTGGAGTTTAAGTCCGGCTATGGATTTCATGCCGGTGCGGTTTGGCCGGAGCCGAGAACAAAAGGATGCCTGCGCCTTCACCGAACAATCGCGGAGGAGTTTTTCCACCTCGTCAAAGCGGGCGCTCCGATCCACATCGCGAACAGCCTTCCGGAAGATTCCACTCTCGGTCAGAATGTTCCAAGGCCCACTGACTACAGCCAGCCGGATCATCCACGCTCCGTTCTTATCACGGATGCGCCGCTGGAATCGACTGACATTCTCTTTTAGGCGTAACCCCTCAAAGAGGAATTATCATGCAGGAAGCCGCCCCCCGGAAGAAACGACGCGTCAACGTTCGCACTCCAGAAGTGATGGAGCGCGTGCAGGCGGAGGTCGCGAGTCACTACGAAAGTTCGATCGTCGAGCGGGTCAAAGCCCTCGGGGGAGTTCTCACGATCGGCAACACGACAATCCGACTCGCGAAACAATTCGGGTTTTGTTACGGGGTAGAGCGGGCCATTGACCTGGCCTATGCGTCGCGAAGGGTCTTCCCGTCCAATCGTATTTTTCTGATCGGTGAAATCATTCACAACCCTGAAGTGAATCGCCAACTTGAGGACATGAAGATCGTCTCGCTTCCGTGGCGCGAGATGGATGAACAGTACGATGATCTGGGTGAGGACGATGTCGTCATCGTTCCTGCGTTCGGGGCTCCGATTTCCTTCATGGATAAAGTCGAATCCCAGGGCTGTCTCACCGTCGACACGACTTGTGGCGATGTCATGAAAGTCTGGAAGCGGGTCCGCGGATTCGCGAAAGCCGGCGTGACCTCGATCATTCATGGGAAGGCTGATCATGAGGAGACTAAGGCAACCGCTTCGCGGGCGGCCGGCGAAGACGGAAAAGGTAATTATCTCATCGTTCTGACGCTCGAAGATGTTGATTTCGTCTGCGGTTACATCCGCGAAGGCGGTGATCGTGACGCGTTTCTTCAACGATTTGAGGGCCGCATGTCCCCGGGATTCGATCCGGCAATTCATCTCGTGCAAATTGGGGTCGCCAATCAGACGACGATGTTAAAGTCTGAAACTGAAGAAATTCAGCGACGTGTCAGAGTGGCCATTGAATCCCGTGACGAGGGGTCGAGTGAGAATTTTCTCGTCTTTGACACCATTTGCGGGGCGACCCAGGAGCGGCAGGACGCACTTTTTGAACTCCTCAAGCACGAGATGAACATGCTCATCGTCGTCGGCGGCTACAACAGTTCGAATACCACTCACCTCGTTGAGATTGGAGAGAAAGAATTGCCGACCTTCTTTATTCGGAGCTCCGAATGTCTCATTTCGCTGGAAGAGATTGTGCACTACGACCTCCATCAGGAAGAGGAAGTGACCAGTTATTCGGAAGTGTTTGAAAAGCAGGCTGAGGTCGTCATCGGAATCACGGCAGGCGCATCGTGCCCGAGCAATCTAATCGAGGACACCATCGTGAAGGTTTTCGGCCTGCGCGGAGTCTCGGAGTCAGCCGTTCGCGAAGCCTGAAAGGCTCGGTGACCTTCGGATGAGCGTCCCGTTTTTTGCTAACGGGAAGCGACGATGAGGCTCAGCGGAAAATTGACTCACTCTCAGGATAAAGCGTGCCGAAAACTTCGACAAGGAGACGGCGAATCTGCTTTTCGAGTGGCTTTTGCAGCTCACCCGGCTCCGAACCTACTCCGCCTTTTTTCCAGATCTTGTTCCACGATTCCCGATCGGATTCGAGTCTGGCTTTAACGAGTTCCTGCCATCGACCGGGATTGTTCACCGGATCCTGCCAGGAGCCGCGGCCCCGACCGTAGTGGGAGATCGCGAGGTAGAGCATGATGATCGTCTCAACCTGATTCATGAAATGCGCCTCCGACCAGCGCACCATGTTCTGCCCTGCCTGGGTCAGGTTAAATCCGTAGGCAAGGGAGAATGTTGTCGCGCCTCCGAGAAGCATTCCGACAAGGGCACCACCGCCGAAAGTCATTCCTCCGGAAATCAAATCGGCTGAAAGTCCCCCCACGAGGCCGCTCACGGCGCCGCCGAAGGTGGCGATAAGTGACTCTTGAACGCTGCGTTTGACGCTGAATTTATCGCCCGAGGCCGCTTCGAGGCGGGAGGCGGTTTCCCCGTCGAGGCCGTGAATCGCGATAAGTGAATTCACGATCTCCTGCGTTTCGGTCGCAAGCCGTTCATACATTCGCTTCTGGATTTGCTCGAGCTCCTTTCGATGCTCCTTACGATCCAGAATCTGCTTCTTCACCTTTTCGAGAAGACCTTCCTCAGGGAGGGGTTCGATGTCGCTCAGTGAAAATTGCGCGAGCTTGGCAATCTTTCCGATCGACTGATCGAAAATCTTCAGGTTCCGTTCCAACCAGGCCTTCTGGAGCAGTTTAGCGGTCTTCCGCTTTTTGCCGTCGAGAACTTCGGAAGCTTTTCCGAGAATGTCGTGCTCCTGAGTCCAACTGCGCGTGAAGGCATCAAGGGTCGAGACGCTTTTGACGATCGAATACTTCGAAAGGTGAGCTCGCCACTCGGCTTCATTGAGTCGGTCTTGTTCTTCGTCTGGCGCACCGGTTTGATTCAGAAAGACGAGAACCGGTTTTTTGATCCACTCGATCACTTCGATTTCGAGATCGACATAGCTCAGGGCATGAGGAGACTGCGACGCATCAACGAGGTAAAGAACGACATCGGCGTCTGCCTGCACATTCCGGACCGCTTCCTGACTGCACCAGAGCGACTTGTCCTGCGTGCGATCCCAGACTTGATGCAAAATCCAGCCGACCGGGTTTTTACTGGCGCGGAGCCGTTTCGCGAGTTTGGCGAGGTTGGAGCCAAATCCGGGGGTGTCCCAGAGTCGCGCGAGAAGCCCGTCGGATTCAATGAGGGTGAACGATTCGGGAATGATCGTGACGTGGGCGCTGTCAGCCACTTCTCCGACATCGCGCCGCAGGAGGGTGCGAGCCAGCGCGGTCTTTCCCACATTAGTGTGCGAAATGAGGCTGAGGACCACCTCTTGATCTGACGGATTTTCACTCATGCTGTTGGAGTAACCTCGGGGGGCTTCGAGATTGTCGTCACTAGAAGTTCGACGTTCACTGTTTCAAATAAATTTTTCCAAGCCTTCATTCGCGCCTCTTTTCGCTCTTCTCCATCCGGCAGTTCACGCATTTTCCGGTCAAATGAAGAGGTCTCAAGGAGGGCGCACCGAACAGGGTTATCTGATTGACCTGACAGGGTTTGGTAGAGGGCCAGATGGGTTTCCTTTTCCGGAGTCGCCGAGAAGTCGAAGAGGGGAATGACTTCTCCGTCGAGTCCGGAGACAGGTTCCTCTTCTTCGCCAAAGGGGACCGCGGCGATCCAGATGACTTCGACCGGTTTTTCGAAATGATCTTCAAGAGTGCGGAGGATTTGGCGGCGCGATGCTTCGGAAGGGCTCACCGGGTAGGGGACGAGACTGATCGTGAGAGAGCTGCCCGTTGAGACCGCGAGGAGGTGCTCGTAGTAATCTGCTGAGACTTCCCGGAATGGGAGTGTTCGTTCCAGCTGGCTTGCTTTCACTCTCCAGAAAAATCCCAGCAATGCTCTCGGGATGATCACGAAAAGTGAAATAGTGATCGCATACCAGTGAATCCAGCGGGCGGCGTTTTCCCCCGCCATTTCCACTTCTCCAGCCTCCCAGTGGATCTTGTCGAGGGCTTCCACTGAGGGGATCGCCTCACCGGTGAGAGAGCTGGCGGGACCAAGAATAAGATTCAAAAACGGTCGAAGCTGGGTGCTGTCTGAAAAGAAGGTGCTTTCCCAAACGGCCCGATACTCGTTCGCGAGACCTTTGACATACATCCCGGCAATCGCCGCCGCCGCGAGGATCATCGCGGTGGTGTGGAGAATGGACTTCAGCCTTGCCCCGATGGCCGGGGCATTCAGCTTTCTCCAGCGCTTTTCAAAAATGACGCGGGCACCTTCGATTGTGTTTCGCTCCGGCGAATCGGAGGCGGGGACGGTCCCGGGCGGGGGTTGCAAAAGATCGACGATCGCGGCGGTCTTACCTCCTTCGCGGAGGGATTGCCGTTTCTTCAGGAGCAGTGCGATCTCGCGAAGGTAAACGACAAGGCTCCAGAGCATGATCCCGAGGAGTGGGAAAGAGAGAATATTAATCCTCTTTTCCGGACCGAGTTCGTTAGTGAGAAACCCGGCGATGGCGGCAACGATAAACAGCCCGAGTGCAAGAAGACCGAGCCGATGTTTCGTGGGTTGTGGATTCACCCACTTGCTTGTCTCCGGAAAGCGAGAGGTGAGGCGGATCAGTAAAGTTTCAGCCCGACGCGAGAGGAAAGTGTTCGCTTCGCCGGTGCCAACCTTTTTTGGCAGAGGCGCCCCCGAGTTCGAGGCCGCCTCGCGGTAGTCAGAATCGCTGAGGAGAAGCTGATTTTCATCAGCCTGTTCGATGGCCTGAAGGGCCATGATCCTGCGAATGTCTTCCGATTTCATCTCAGGGTGAAGTGGGGTCAAAGGGAAGAGGGCTGGTCGGCAATAGCGGTGACGCGACCGGGATCCCTCGCGTAAAAGTGAGCCATGCCGATCGCGAGAGCGTCAGCGGCGTCAGGCGGCGGCGTTTCCGTGAGCCCGAGAAGCGCCCGGATCATGAAGGCGACTTGCTGCTTGTCGGCGGCTCCCTTCCCGACCACGGCCTGCTTCACTCGTTTCGGCGCATATTCGAATACCTCCATGCCGTGCTCAGCTGCCGCAATGATCGCGGCTCCGCGCGCGGCCCCCATCGTGATCGCCGTCTTGAAGCTTTGGACGTAGATGATCCCCTCCACGGCGCAAACTTCCGGCTGATGCTCGCGGATGACGTCATTCAATTTCTCCCGAATGGAGACGAGGCATCCGGATTGCCGAAGTTTCGGAGCATTGGTAATGACTCCGTAAGTTAAAGCCCGATAAACCGGCTTCCGACCGGCTTCATGAAAGCAATCGATGACCGCGTAACCGGTTTTCCGCAAAGCGGGGTCGATGGAAAGAACACGCACAGGGCGAAGTTACACCGAAAATGGCGGGAGGCACTTGTTTCGTGAGCCGCGGCTCAGTTGGTTCTCCGGGTGCCGGGGGAGATCAGTAGATTCTGACATTGGCGTCACGACGAAGTTTTGTGAGCCAGGTTTCGAGCTTCTTTTGCTGTTTCTCGACCGTGAGCCGCTTATCGACTTCATCCTTCAATTCGTCGAAAGGGGGGACCTTTTGGCCGACCCTGCTCTCCACTTTGATGATGCGCCAGTGGGTGCCGTCGTCCATCGGCGGACTGACCTGCCCGGGCCCCATCGAGTAAGCCGCCTGGGTCAGGCCGGAGTTCAGTTGGTTTTTACCGATCACCCCGACGTAACCGCCTTTATCCGCAAAGCTGTCAGCTGAATACTCTTTGGCGAGTCCACCGAAATCCGCTCCGCTCCGGAGTTGGCTTTGGACCTTGTTCATGATCGCCTCCTGCTGTGAAGGCGAACTGTCCGCCGTTTCTTTCGGGATCGACATGATGCGGATCTTGGGCTGCCCATCACTGGAAAAGTCACCCTTAATTTCCTCATACTTACGTCGAAGTTCCCACGGAGTGTTGGGGATGGAGTCTTTACCTGTCCTTTCAGAACGGATCGCCTGAACCGCGATGTTTTCTTCCTGCACATCGCGAAACTGCGAAATGGTCATGCCGCTCTTATTTAATTCGGCGATGAATTTGTCATAATCGCCTTCGAAGCGACCATCGACAAAACGGTTCACTGACTCATCGACGTACTGTTCTTTGATGACGCCGCCCATGGTCTTGAATTCTGAAAGAATGAGTTTTCGATCAATCAAATCATCGAGGGCCCGCTCCTCCATTTTACGAATTTCCCTGGTGGCTTCATCACGACCTACCATCCCGTTATTGCCCATGACCCAGACCTGGACTTGCGTCCGGACGGCCTGATCGACCATGTTCTGGGTGATTGGCTCTCCGTTCACGACGGCTTTGAGCTGGTTCAGGACGACGGGTTCGGCGGAGGCGCTGGAGAGCGCCACGACCAAAATGGTCCCGATGAGAATCAGGGAAGGCGGGGTCGATTTCTTAAGATTCATGAGCAATGCGTCTTGGGGACTGAAATGCAGGGGACACTATAAGTCTAGAACCCAGTCGAGGGCTGACTCAAGCCATTCCTCCTCGTTATCTCCGATTAAACGCGGGAATTTACCATTTATTTGAATGTATTTCCCATTTTTACTCAGTTTCAGCTTCCGATCCTGAATTTCAATCGCACTGCAACCTTTGAGCGAAGCACGAATTTTTACCTCGGTGCAGATGAGGAGATTCTCCACCGGGACGGGAAGGCGACCGAAACGGTCGGCCCAGATTTCGCGCAGTCGTTCGAGGTCTTCGATGCGGCTTGCCTCGGCGATTTCGCGGTAGGCGGTGATGCGGAGCTTTGCCTCGGGCATGTAGTTGCCGGGGACAAAGGCAGGGAGACAATGAGTCGGATCTTTCTGGAAATGTGATTCGTTCGTGCAGAGAAAGTCGATATGGAAAGACGCCTCGATTCGATCTCCGACCGGCTCGCCTTTGAGCTTGCCGACCGATTGTTTGAGAAGTTGGCAATAGAGGTCGAACCCGATCGCGGCGATGTGCCCGCTTTGCTGAGTCCCGAGCAGATTGCCCGCGCCACGGATTTCGAGGTCGCGCATCGCAATTTTAAAGCCGGCCCCGAGCGATGAGTATTGTTTGATCGCATTGATCCGCTTTCGAGCGTCTCCCACCGTGAGCATGTCCGGCGGTAGCATCAGATAGGCATAGGCGCGACGGTCCGCCCGCCCGACCCGACCGCGGATCTGATAGAGATCGGCGAGGCCGAAGCGATCCGCGCGGTCGATCATGATCGTGTTCGCATTGGGAATATCGACCCCGCTTTCAATGATCGTCGTGCAGACGAGGACATCGAAATCCCCCTTGATGAAACGAGCCATGACATCTTCGAGTTCTTCATCGCCCATTTGCCCGTGGCCCACCTCGACCCGTGCGCCGGGGACGAGATCCTCGATGCGTCGTTTCATCCCCCGGATCGATTTCACCCGGTTATGTAAAAAGAAGACCTGCCCCTGTCGGGCGATTTCTTTTTCGATCGCCGACCGGATGATGCGCTCGTCGTAGGGGCAAATCGTCGTCGCGACAGGGCGGCGGCTTGCCGGTGGGGTGTCGATGATCGACATTTCGCGGACGCCCATCATGGAAAGGTAGAGCGTTCTCGGGATTGGTGTCGCCGAGAGCGTGAGGACATCCACGAAGCGCCAAAGTTCTTTGAAGCGCTCCTTGTGAGTGACCCCGAAGCGTTGTTCCTCATCGACGACAACGAGACCGAGATTTTTGAAAGCGACATCTTTGGAGATGATCCGATGCGTCCCAATTACGATATCGACGTCCCCGGTCGCCAGATTCTGTAGGGTTTGGCGCTGTTCCGCAGTCGTTCGATACCGGCTCAGGGTTTCGATTTTCACCGGAAAGTCCGACATCCGCTCACGGAAATTCTGGTAGTGCTGTTCGGCCAGGACCGTTGTCGGCACGAGCATCGCGACCTGCTTTCCGGACATGACTGCCTTGAAGGCCGCCCGGATCGCGACCTCCGTTTTACCAAAGCCGACATCGCCGCAGATGAGCCGGTCCATGGGCTTCTCACTTTCCATGTCCTGTTTCGCGTCTTCGATCGCGCGGAGTTGATCCGGGGTCTCTTTGTAGATGAACGCATTCTCGAACTCCCATTGCCACTTGTTGTCAGGGGTGTGAGCATAGCCGCGGTGGGACTCCCGCTCGGCCTGGATCGAGAGCAGCTGAGCCGCGTAATCCATGATCGAATTTTCCGCGTTCTTGCGAAGCCTCGACCAGCGCTTGTCGCCGAGCTTCGAAAGCTTGGGCGCTTTTTTGCCTGACCCGATGTATCGCGAAACGAGATGTGCCTGCTCCAGGGGGACGTAGAGACGGGCCTGCTCATCGTATTCGATTTCGAGAACTTCCATGCTCCCGTCGGGAGTGTCTTTCGAGCGGATCCCGCGGAATTTCCCGATCCCGTAATCAAGGTGAACAACGAGGTCGCCGTAGCCGTACTCGCGAAGACTGCTGACCTGCTGGCTCGATTCCCGTTCCTTCGCGAGACGATAACGACGTTGGACCCGCGTGTTCTGATAGCGGCCGAAGATCTCGGCATCGCTCAAGACCGCGATACGGGCCTCCGGGATCGTGAAGCCGCGACTCAGATTGCCAATGACCGGTTTGAGAAAGCCATCGTCCCACGCATTCTTAAAGACCAGCTCGGCAAAGCGCTCCTTTTCCCCGTCGGAGTGAAAGGCCATGAGGACGGTCCACTTTTCCTTTCGCCAGTCCTTCAACTGCCGTGAAAACTCGTCCCTTCTCGCCTCTTGCAAAATGAAGTCTCCGGCTCCGAATTCACCGAGAGGATTGTCGAAGCACGCTCCCGAAAAGCTTTCTTCACCGGACCCTTCGCTCGAGGCAACGCCCGCCGAAACAAGGACGTGAGCGAGCTCCGTTTCGCACCCCACCGCGATCACGAGATCGGATTCTCCGAGGTAGTCGGAAACTCTCCCGCTGTGCTCAAGATTGGCCTCGCTCAGGAGAATGTCGGTCGTCGGGATTTTCCGGATCGAAGTCTGCGCATCGATGTCAAATTCCCGGATCGACTCGATTTCCTGATCAAAGAGCTCGATCCGGACCGGGTGCAGCGCCTGCCACGAAAAGACATCCACAATACCTCCCCGCAACGCATACTGCCCGCGCTGATAGACCTGGGCTTCCTGGTCGTAACCCGCTTCCTCGAGCGAGGCTGCCAGCTTCGTGAGATCCAGCTCATCGCCGACTTTCACCAATTCCGCTTGTCTCGAAAGAGTGCCGGGGGGAGGGGCGACCTCGTCGAGAGCGTCGCGCGTCAAAACAATCACCGGACCCTCGTCTGCGGCAATCGCTTCGTGCAGTTCCTTCAAGACCGCGAGCCGTTCCGCCGCCGATTCGGGGTCGGGAAGGGATTCCTCGAAACCGGCCCACTCATATTCAGGGAGAAACAAGGACGCCTCACCCCAGGAACTCAGCTCGGTTTGCATCACCTCCTGAGCCTTCACCTGAGGACAGACCACCCAGATCGCGGAATCAGGTCGACCGGACTCCCGAAACGCCGTGATTGCCGACGCGACGTAGAGCGGTTGCCCCGCCTCTGAGACATGATCAAAACAAGTCGGGTTCTCCGGAGTGGCGAGCCCCACCGAACGCAAGGCAGAGAACAGGGCCGGGCTGCGGTTCAGCGATGGAATCAAGGCATCAAGCGCCTCGTTTTGAGTCAGGTTTTTCAAGCGGGGCCAAACTAAAGCAAAGCGCCGGGATAAAAACCGGAATTCGTCGGAGTCTCCGGAACTTTCTTGCAGCAATGCGTCCCACGATTGGGAAAAGTCGCCTTAGTTCTCTGAAAATTCCTTATTTCTTTCTAATAATTATGAGAAAATTCTAATTTTGTAATTTCATTCTTGCAAATGAACGTTCTCCGCGTAAATTTGTCATGCTTATGATAAAGGATGACACCGCTCTAGCTGACCGCGCAAAACGCGCTCGTCGTATCGTCAAAAATCCGACTTTGTATAAAGTCTGTATGGGTTGTGACTCGATTGTCGCTTCGAAAGTGAATATTTGTCCAAATTGCCATGCGTATCGGTTTGAGATTGGTGAAGATTTCGTCGTTGCACAGGCCAAAGCTCTTTCCACCCGCGAGCAGAACTCGGTCGTGGCTGAAGACTTGATGTGATCCCATCAATTCCCGCAGGGATAAGAAAATCCTTGCAAACGGCGCACTTCCCGCCATTTTACGGACCTCGCAGGTTTCACGAAATCAGCGAACTTTTTGGGTAGATTCCGGAGCGGTCAAACGGGGCAGACTGTAAATCTGCTGGCTACGCCTTCGAAGGTTCGAATCCTTCTCTGCCCATTCTTTAAAAGGCCTCAGTCCAGCTTGCTGGACTGAGGCCTTTTAACGTTGTGGGGCAGAGAAGGGTTCGAACGCAGTTCGACTCGAAGCGAGCCCTCAGCGAGCGAAGAGAGCCGCCAAAGGAACGAGCAAAGCGAGAGACGACGTGGATAATCCTTCTTCGTGTTGGGAGAAAGCTTCCTTTTTGCGGGAGTTCCTGGAGGGACAGATTCCGTCCTGTCCGCGAAGCACCTTGCTATGTTGGATTGGCGAATTGTGGGCCGAATAAATAACCTGGTACCGTAAAAAGATCGTTCGGAGGAGTCGCGCGAGCCCGAAGGGCGTAGCTCGCGCGACTCCTCCGACGGGTAGCCTTGCGAATGAATCGCGGGCAACTTTTCGGTCTTATGA